>Ga0209717_1001010_pt1 | contig 32281 bp, 27 predicted proteins | sample AD_UKC048_MetaG_FD_184418 | JGI IMG/M metagenome (GOLD analysis project Ga0209717, IMG submission 184418) | Active sludge microbial communities of municipal wastewater-treating anaerobic digesters from USA - AD_UKC048_MetaG (SPAdes) (version 2) | ecosystem: Engineered > Bioreactor > Anaerobic >...
TCACCCTTGAAAAAAGCTGTTTACAGCATCTCCACTAATGGGGGTAATCCAACAAAACTATCGGAAAAGGAAGGCAGCAATAGCGCAAACTTCAGCACTGGATTTAAGTACTACATCCATTTCCACAATAGTATTAACACACCTACATTGGTTACACTACACAACAATAAGGGAAAACTTATTAGAACACTGGAAGACAATGCGAAACTCAAAGAACGTATTGCAGAGTACGATATGCCCACAAAGGAAAACTTCACCTTTAAAACATCGGAGAATGTTGAACTCTATGGCTATATGGTAAAGCCTGTTGATTTTAGTGCCGATAAAAAGTATCCTGTTTTAATGTATCAGTATAGCGGACCTGGTTCACAATCGGTTCAAGATAACTTTAGAATTGGCTGGGACGAATATCTTGCAACGCTTGGTTATATTGTTGTATGCGTTGATGGACGCGGAACTGGCGGACGTGGCGAGGCCTTCAAAAAAATGACCTACGGACAAATGGGACTTTACGAATCGACCGACCAGATTGAGGCTGCAAAATATTTGCAAACTCTACCCTACATTGATGGAACAAGAATTGGCATTTGGGGATGGAGTTACGGTGGATATATGTCGTCGTTATGCCTATTTAAAGGTGCCGACGTATTTAAAATGGCCATTGCAGTTGCTCCGGTTACCAACTGGCGTTACTACGACTCAATTTACACCGAACGTTTTATGGGATTACCTCAAGACAATGGCCTTGGCTACGACAACAACTCCCCTATCAACCACGTTGATAAACTAAAAGGCAAACTGCTACTTGTTCACGGTACCGCCGACGATAATGTTCACGTTCAAAACTCCATTGAGTTAATTGAGAAACTTGTACAGAGTGGTAAGCAGTTCGACCTAATGCTCTACCCCGACAAAAACCACGGAATTCGTGGTGGAAATACAACAATGCATCTTTACACAATGCTAACAAACTACGTGAAGGAGAATTTGTAGGAAAATGAGAAGTTGGGAGATTGAAGTTCAAAGATAAGACAAGACAGTAATTACAGAATGAGCATTAGTTTTCTAATGCTCATTTTTATTTAAGACTGACAAATATGTCGTTCCGAACGAAGTGAGGAATCTCCTATCTTAAAAAAGCAGATTCTTTTAACCAAATTGAAAAGATTTTTTACATTTGTTATCGCAATGTACAGGTGGCAAAACCGAGGAACGAGCTCTCACCACCCTTGATTTACAGACAGCGAAATATTAGAATTGAAAACAATTCTAATTTAAGATGCAGATTATATATGCCTAGGTGGCGGAATTGGTAGACGCGCTAGTTTCAGGGACTAGTGTCAGCAATGATGTGCAAGTTCGAGTCTTGTCCTGGGCACCATGTAAGCAAAAGATATAAAACCACAAAGGACTCAAAGTACTTCACAAATTACACAAAGTTTCGTTTGCTAATCAAATGCCCTCGAAGTCATAATTAAAGCAACGCCAACAATCTTACATTTTCCACTTATGGTTTTCACTAGTTTTTGCGGCAAACTCTCTTTTTTCATACTTTTGTCCAATAATTTTTGATGATAATGGCTAAAACAGATCAAGTTGATAATTTCGATCCTAATGGTATCGGGAATATTTCGGAAAACATTTACGGATTACCATTTAATTGCAACAACGCGAACCTTATAATAATTCCTGTTCCCTGGGAGGTTACTGTTTCGTATAGTGCTGGAACAGCAAATGCTCCTGAGGCAATCCTTAATGCATCGTACCAAGTTGATTTATTTGACCCTTACGTGAAGGATGCATGGAAAATGGGCATTGCAATGGACAAGGTGAACAAAAAAATAAAATTGCAAAGCACATCGCTACGGAAAAAGGCTGAGAAATATATTGAGATGCTAACTAATTGCGACTCCCCTGAGCAAAATGAATTGATGAAAAAAATTCAGGATGAAATTAATTTAGCCAGTACCGAGCTCAACAAATGGGTAAAAGCCGAGGCATTAAAATATTTAGATAAAAATAAACTTGTTGCATTAGTTGGTGGCGACCATAGTACACCACTGGGATTAATTCAAGCTTTATCGGACAAACACAGTTCTTTTGGAATATTACACGTAGATGCTCATGCCGATTTAAGAAAGGCCTACGAGGGTTTTGAATTCTCACATGCATCAATAATGTATAATGCCATAAAACTACCTCAAATTAGCAAGTTAGTTCAAATTGGGATTCGCGATTATTGCCAAGATGAATTTGATCTTATTAACTCCGACAAGAGAATCAGAACCTTCTTTGATAGGGATATTAAGCACAACCAATACGAGGGTAAGAGTTGGTCGGAAATATGCGATAGTATAATCAAGGAACTTCCACAAAAGGTGTACTTAAGCATTGATATTGACGGATTCGACCCTAAGCTTTGCCCAAACACTGGCACTCCAGTTCCTGGAGGCTTTGAAATGGATCAAATCATTTACTTAGTGGAGAAACTTGTTGGTTCGAAACGAAATATAATTGGTTTCGACGTAAACGAAGTAGCCCCAGGCAATGATGAGTGGGATGCTAACGTGGGTGCTCGCTTACTTTACAGGGTTGCCAACTTAGCGTTGGTGTCGCAACCAAAATAGATTACATTACCTATAGAGTTTTACAGATTATATCATAATTAAACCTTGGATTACAAACCCAAGGTAACCAGAGCGTATGTTGAAACGTCAAAAAGTTTCAAAAAGATTCCTTTTAAAACCTAATCCTTGATGCATCTAACACTAAATCCATTCTCTTTGGAAAAAACATCATTCATTCCTAAACAATAGCCATTGGAATAACCCAAACTTCTACCCCAAGCATAATAACCGTTTTCAGTAGAACTCCAAAAGGATCCGCGATTGCCAATACCATTGAATACCCCAGCGTCGTTTCGATAACCTCCTGGAAGAGCTGTAAAGCCTGATTCATTGGTTGCACTATTGTTAGGGCTTTTCCAATGTAATGTGCCAACTTCCTTCAACTTACCACCAGCAACGAATTCACCACCTAAATAATCTATTAATTCATACCATTCAACAACGTTTGGCACATGCCATCCTGTTGGACACATTTTTCGCTCATCAGTTGCAGCATACCAATTATATAATTTTCCATAAATTTGAGAATTTGATGGATTATTCTCATAATCACAGCATGAACTTATTGATAGATTATACCAATCATTCTCATTAATTACAAGAGGAATGGTTTCTCCATTTTGAAATCTAGTAACCCTTAAATTCTCAGCCATCCACCATTGCTTTCCAATTTTAATAGTCTTATATAAGTTGCCGTCAATATCTGAAACAGTCCCTTGCAGAATTTCATCGCTATCTTTTTTACAACTGTTAAAAAGACTAATCATCAGTAACACTAAAATAGTAAGATTAAAAGGATTAATTTTTGTTTTCATTTGATTTATATTGTAGTCATTTTAGTTAATAAAGTTAAATCAATTCAAATGATTTTGATTGGAAAATTACTTTTCATACATTTATCTGATGTAGGAAAATAATTACTAAGGTAATAAGATTTTTGTAAACCCCTCATAAATCTCTGCAAATATTACTGTACAGTATTTCTTGAGTATTTTTTCTCACTTTCAGGGGGCAAGATTTTCTATAAAAAAAATATTTTGCAATACTATTTATTCTCCTATCAGGTAATAATATAAAGTCCTTGTAACCGTGTATTACAAATCCACAGTCACAAGGGCTTTTTGTTCTTTGTGAAACACTTTGAGCCCTTCGTGGTTCTATCTTTTTCCCTTTTGATATAACTTCGTTGGAACTATTTCAAATCCTTCATAAATATTAAACTTACCAAACGGTATTGCCCCAAAGTTTTTGTTGGTCAACTTTGTCTCACTTATTACCTTGTTTGGCTCATCTTGGTCAGTTGCATCCATTACGGAGTATTCGTCCTCCAGTAAAAGCCAATCATTTGCAGAAGGGTTAAATTCAAAAGTAGTTGTCCTACCCCACCTTTTCGAAAATCCGCCATAATGTTCAATAGTAAAACGCCCTTTTTCTATTCTCACACCCACAAATGCATCCTTGAAATTGGCATCGAAGCCATAGTAGTAAACCGCATTCTCATTCTGAGTGTCAAGCATATAGATGCCATTGGGCTGTCCAATAAGAATTAAAAGATTCCTTTTCACAGGATTTTTGATGGTTGAAGTGCTATCCTCTCCGTTTTTATCTAGAACTAAAACGGCATCCTCAATGGAGTCGAGGTTCAAATCGCCTTTTTTAAGTTCAAGTATTGAATATCCTTGAGGTACAAATTTCAGAATATTTGCACTTTGAGAATAACAAGTAAGCGATAAAAAGGCAATTAATAAAATCGCAAGTATTGGCTGTTTCATTTTAATCAATTGATAATTTTAACTTGATTGCAGGCGAAATCCGTGTCTACCGTCACAAAATATGGTGCAGGGCAGACGCTTTCAAACTACCACTACACTCTCTGTTGGTTATATTGCTTGTTTGTTGCAGCATTATTCTTTTTTAATCTGTTTAATCTTTTCTTTTACATCCCAAATCTCTTTAATTTCCAATGATTTCTTAAAATTTCGTAAAGCATTATCTTTCTCACCTTTCATTAAGTAAATATCACCAATGAAATAATACGTCTCGAAAGGATTTTTATAGTTAGCGAGGTTTAATTTTAATAATTCTAAAGCGTCATCATATTTCTGTTTCGAACAAAAAATCATTGCATATTCATTAATCAGCTGTTCTGGCAAAGCTATATGTATCTTGTATCTGTTTTTAATTTTTTCTATATGACTAATAATTTTCCCCTTATCAAATGATTGAAGATACGAAGTCGGAATTTTATAATTGGGAAACAATGATTCTAAACAGTCATAAATCGCTTTCAAAGTCATTGAAACATGGTCTTCGTTTGGGTAAAATTTAAAATCCCAGTACAATTTATCGGAATGATTCATTTTGATGAATTCATATAATCTAAAATTTGGAACAATTGTAGAAGAATCAACATCTCCACTAACTGACAAAAAATAACCTGATTGGATTGTGTCCTGAGTGGCTATAAAATGTTCTAAATTTTTAGAAATAGTGGAATCTACAAAATTTGCAGGGTCAGCAGCAAAATACGCATTAAAAAGGTTTGTTTGGTTTGTAAAAATGTGGTTAACACAAACTCCAGCTAATGAATGCCCGAATAACACCTTATAATCATTTGTGCGAAATTGATTATTTATATTAGGAATCAATTCTTTCTGAAGGAATTGAATAAATTTATGTGCACCGCCACCATTAGGCAATAAATTTATCTTGTTTGGTGTATAATCTCTAACTCTATCATTTTCAGTTGATATAATGCCAACTACAATCATTCTCGGCATTCGTTGTACAAGTCGCGACATGTGATTTACCAATCCTGTTACTTGATGAAAATGCTCTTGTCCATCAAGCAAGTATAATACAGGATAATCGTATTTCGAATTGTCATAGTCTGTAGGTAAATATATCCAGCATTCCCTGTTTTCATTTAATATTTCTGACTTAATAAACAGCTTTTGTCCAATTATAATTGGTTCATTCTTTACTTGTCCAAATGAATGCAAGAATGAAAAACAGGCAATAATGAGTATAATTATCGTTCGTGTCATTTTGTTATTATTGCAGCCAACGGCTGGCGGTGCGTTGTGTGCTGGTGATTGGAATTACGTCTTTGTCCCACGTTAAGACAATTCGGCTGAAACATGAACTTTCGTATCTGCCAGATTACCAGCATGCAATGCAACGCTTGTTATGGTGCGTTTTGTTTCATACAGTAAATTTCATCTACTTTTTTCAAATCTATATTAAAAAAACCATATGGTTCACCCCATTCGTTTTCATTCATATAATCACAATAATGATTGTATCCATATTTTTTTAATTCATTTAAGTCTTCACAAATTTTATTTAAATCAATTTCATTCAGATTATCATTACTTGGAAGTAACGGTTGATGATCTTCACTGTATTCTTTGATTGATATAAACTTATTGAATTCGTATTTGTATATAATTGAATATAGTCTACATATTCTTAATTCAATATCAAGTGGCTCATTATTTATTGCAGTATCTAATAACTGGATACACCCTTCAACTTCACCATAATTAAACAACGTAAGACTTAAAAAGAAATAAGATTCATAAGACATAGGTTGAATTATTGAATCATTATATTCTAATTGATTGATGTAGTCATTGTAATTTTCATCATTTTTGAAGTAATCTTTTACTACTATTGGTTTTTTTAATTTTAAATATTTTTTGGAAACTTTTACTTTTGATTCATAATTGTTATTTATATCTGAAAATCGTTTGTATAAAAGGTCACCTTCTGAAGAATACATTGCCATGTAAGTATGAGTACCATTTGTTTTACTTCGTACAACTCCATTCGGCCAATACGCAATGTTTTGACCAGTACTAATATTGATTTTATTTTTAATGCGTCCATTGGGGTCATATTTATATAGTTTCCCAACAATCTTTCCATTTTTATAGAATCCTTTTGTGGTTATTTTCCCATTTATCTCCGTTTCAATAAATGGACCTGAGTATGGTTTCTTGGTATTATTATAATACACAAAACCTCCATTAACTGTAAAAAGTTTTACATCTGGTATTTTTTTAAATTCAGGCTTTCTATTAATAAATTCTTTCGTGACAATTGTGTAAACTGTATCTACTCCTTTATATCCTTTATTATTAATTTCTGTTTTATCAAATAATATCTCTTTTTTGGCAATCTCATCATCATGCAAATTATAGTATTTTGGTCTTAGAACTTTAATAAATGGCATAGTATTATAGTATGGAATAGAATCAATTACATATAACGTTCTATTTTGACTGAAACTACCAATTCCATTAGTTATAAATATTACTAACATTAAAAAAGTTCTTATCGAATTGTTCATATCAAAGTAATTATTAGTTTTTTACTTTTCACTTTAACTTTATTTCCAAACTTCTGATAAAATGCACCATAACGGTCGGCTGTTGCTTACGCTGGGGAGTTAACTGCCAGCGGCGTTATCTGCCGTTAAAAAGTTAGTTAAAGGTAATAAAAATTCTGCATCTGCATCATCAGCCCCAGTGAAAGTAACAGCCTGTTAGGCTTTGTTGTTTTATCTTATTTCATTCATTTCTTCTCTCATCTGCTTACTGAAAATAAAATACATTACTAAATAAATCATCAAGCCTACTGTAAAATATAGACCAGGATTTAATTGACTTTCTTTTTTGCCAATAATTTCATAGTATCTCGATTGGTTTACAAAGGATTTTATAAGGAAAATCAAATATCCAATAATTGAAATTCCAAATAAAATCAAGAATATAACTTGTAATACTTCATTGCTTTTCGCTAATGAACTGCTAATTCTGAAGATTAGCATTAAACCATACAGAGTAAATGCTATTTTTGATGATTTCTCGAAAGATTCAAACTCTTGCTTTGCATCATCATATGACTTATTAATAAAATCTCCTCTTAATTTTAGAGTATCCAAATCAATACCTCGAGATTCTAATATACTAATTGCAACATTTCTTATGTTTTCATCATATTTGTATTGTCTGTAATTCTTAACAATATCAATTAGTTTACTATCATCAAATGATTTAAGTTTTTCATTAATTTCCATATTTCTATTCTTTAAAAGTTATAGTCTAATATTATCGGGTTTATCTCTACAATAAAGCCTAACGGTCGGCAGTTGCTTGCGCTGGGGAGTAGAACTCCTGCGGCGTCATCACCCGCTAAACCGAAACTAAATTAGTGAAAATTTTGGTATCTACATCATTAGCCCCAGTGGAAGTAACTGCCTGTTATGGGCTGCCTTTTAATTCTTTTCGTCTAACCAATTAATAATTCCAAAGTCAACTAATAATTTACAAATATTTCCACTTTCATCGTATCCAATAAAAGTAGTATAGCAACCGTCTCCATATCCTGTGCTAAATACCGCAAAGTTATGGTTTTCAAATTCGTGAATGTAACCAGTGTAATTATTTTCTTCGGCTTTCTTCACAAATACCTCTTCCCAATCAGATTCAGCGTTGTATTTTTTATTATAAAAATTATTTGTTGAATCGTCAATGAACACTCCAGTTCCGCTATCTACACCAAAACAGTAAATTTCAGGGTCATTGATTGATATTTTTTTTTGATTTGGTAGCAAAGCAATTTCCCAATTTTCAATTTTGTTATTTGAAAAAACAATTCTACTGAATGCTACCCGTTTATCATTTCCCATTTTTGCCATTGCGAGTTGAACATTAAACTCACCAACAGGAAATTTGTCTGCAAATGCGACACCTTCATTCATTACGATTGGGTCACAAACAATAATTTTTCCGCTCTCAATTTTTATTTTACCAATATCAAGCGTATAAAAGGAATATTCGATGTTTTCTTGGTTAACTTTTGTGTTTTCGAAGGCTGATTCAAATATTCTAGGATATGAATACGAATCATCTATTTTCTGATTTGGTTTCGAAACACAAGACGTTATCAGAACAATAAATAGAATAATTATTTTCATTATCGATACTTTTTTTAAGGTTGCCCATAACTTACTTATCTATCGACTAAAAATACCTTTTATAAATCTGAAGTGCAATCAGCATTGCAATACAAAAAGTATATCAATCAATCCATATCAGTTACATAAAAGTATACAATTGTTATACAAAAACCAATAGTTGTTGAAAAGTAATCCAACAAACCGACATATCTGAATATCAAACAGAAACATACACAACAAAGCTTTTCGCCCAAATTTTGCTGTATCTATTTTAAGGTTTAAAATTTTCTGCTACTTTTGCAAACGCAATGTACAGGTAAACCAATGCCCAGGTGGTGAAACCGAGGAACGAGCTCTCACCACCCATTGACTAGAGATAGACAAACATTAGAATTGAGTGCAATTCTAACTTGAAATAAAGAGTATTGACGCCCAGGTGGTGAAATTGGTAGACACGCCAGCTTGAGGGGCTGGTGATCGCAAGGTTGTGCAAGTTCGAGTCTTGTCCTGGGCACCAAACCAAAGCCTTGAGAATCAACCTCAAGGCTTTTTCTTTTAAAACAAATCGCTAAATTTGTTTGTTTATACCCTAAATTCTCTTGCCATGAAGAAGTTTACCATTACCCTATTTGCTTTGTTTGCAACGCTAGCTTTGCTTGCCCATAAGGCCGATACCATTAAAACAACCAACAGCCAAGTAGTTATTCATTTTATTGGGCATGGCACATTAATGCTTGAGTACAATGGTAAAGTATTCCATATTGACCCCTGGAGCAGGGTTGCCAACTACGACTCGCTCCCCAAAGCCGATGCAGTGTTTTTAACACACCACCATCAGGACCATTTGGACTCCATTGCGCTTGCAAAGGTTTTCACCAATGGTACCGAGCTTTACTGGACCGAAACCTGCGCAAAATTGTCAAAATTTAAGGCTAACGGAAAGATTATTACCAACGGAAATACTTTTAGCGTACTTGGGGTAACCGTTAAGGCTGTTCCAGCCTACAATATCGTAAACAAACGCAATAATGGCGAGCCGTACCACATTAAGGGCGAAGGTAATGGCTACATCCTAAATATTGATAATACTACAATTTACATTGCTGGCGATACCGAAAATATCCCCGAAATGGCCGAGTTTGGCAAAATAGACATTGCATTCCTACCCATGAATATTCCATTTACCATGACACCCGAAATGGTTAAGGATGCTGTACTTACACTAAAACCTAGGATTCTTTACCCCTACCACTACGGCAAAACGGACACAAACCTGATTTTGGAACTTCTAAAGGATTTTAAGAACCTAGAGGCTAGAATTAGATAAAAAAAAAGTTGTCCGGATTGTACTGTCTAATTCTGGGACTTGTTGGTGGATTCGATGCATGGTTGACAGTATGTGTAGTGCTCCGGACAACATTGCTGCTGGTGGCTGCAGCTTATTATGTAAATGTGTTTGGGACAATTATTCTTATAACAAAATCGTGCCATCATTTCGTAGAGCAAATAAAAACTAACCATAGCACTACATATCAACACATTAACAAATTAGCCATAACTTACACTTCTAACAAACATCAACTTTTTTGTGTAATTATTCCACACTGTGTAGATATGACATTGGGTTTTAATCGCAGAATCAACACACTTTGAAGTTTTAAATGGTTGCATTTGTGATTTTTGGACAAAACAACTTATATTTGATATAACTTTTGAACAGTAAACATTAAATCCAATAAACTATGGGAAAAGGAGATAAAAAAACCCGTCGTGGAAAAATTTTTATGGGTTCATTTGGAAAAACACGTCCGCAGAAACCCAACAAAAACAAGGTTAAGGTGGAGGTTATAAAACCGAAGGCAAAAAAGGGCAAGTAGCGCTCAACTTTTAATTCACAAAAACCGGAACTTAAGTTTCGGTTTTTTCGTTTACAAAGTTTACTTAAAGAGTTAAAAATATTTATATTTGGGTGTGCTGTTTTCGGTTTTATGCAATTAATGGCCTGATGAATTGTTTTTTTAATCACATAAAAGTTTACGCATTATCTGTAGCTCTTAGCCTTTGCTCCGTTAGCGTTGCGTTTTCGCAACCATCAAAAACCAAAAAATACACGCTCGACTCCCTAAAAGCAGAACAGTTTATAGCACAAATTGATAGTTTTTACTACAACGAGAACTACCAATTGGCGCTCAGTTTAATTGAAACCGCGGCTCCCCTACTCGATAGTTTAAATATTCAATCGTTCAAAAATCACATACTTACACGCCGTGCATCAATTTACAGGTCCAACGGCGAGTACGGAAAGGCTTTAACCGATTTTTACACGGTTTTAGAGAATCAGAAGAAAGTTGGCAATGTTAAAGGCGAGGCCTCAGCGCTTAACCATATTGGCGCAGTTTACAGGCTTCGGGGCGATTATCCTTCGGCCTTAGAGTACTACTTTAAATCGTTAGCCCTCTACCAATCAATAAACGATAAAAGAGGATTATCGCAACAGCTCAACAATATTGGGGTTGTTCATCTTTACCAAAAAATATACGATAAAGCGCTGGAGTACTACCAACAATCGCTCAGTATTGAGGAGGAACTTGGCGACGATGAAGGTATTGGCATTTCGTACCTGAACATTGGCGAGGTTTATCGCAAAAAAGGCGCTTTCGACAAAGCAATAGACTATTACCTTAAGGCTCTCATTTACACAAACAAGACTGGCGACGTTGATGGAATTGGGACTATATACAACGAGATTGCTGGCATAAACATTGAAAAAGGAGAGGTAAGCGATGTTCTTAGCTATTTAGATAAAGCAAAGGAATCGTTTATCAAACTTGGTAGCAAGTTCAGGCTTTCGGAGTGCGAAATGAATTACGGAAACTTCTACCTCAACACTCGCAACTACAACCAAGCGCTCAATCACTACAACGAAGCATTAAAGTTGGCGCGCGAAACGGGCTCAATGGAAATAGTTAGCAATGCCAACAAGCAGTTGAGTATTGTTTACGACAAAATGAATAATCCTATTAAGGCATACTCTCACTACAAAGCGCACATATCGTCACGCGACAGCCTTTTCAGCGAGGAAAACACTCGCAAATCCATTCAAGCTGAGATGTTCTACAAATTTGAACGACAACAGGAGGGAATAAAGCTTGAGCAGGCCAAAAAGGATGCTGTAAATGCCGAAAAGAATCAACGCCAAAAAATTGTTAGGAATTTCCTACTTTTGCTGATAGCATTGGGAGCCATTTTAATTGCAGTAATTCTAATTGCGCTAAAAAACATTCGAAAGATAAATGAGGATTTACGGAATCATCAGGACGAAATTCTGGAGAAAAACGAGGAGCTACAGCAGCAACAGGAGGAGATTTTAGCCCAACGCGACGAGATTGAGCGGAAAAACCTTTACTTGGAACAATCGAGACAGATTATTGCCGATAAAAACGAACGAATGGTTAGCAGCATTGAGTACGCTCAAACCATCCAGGAAGCATTACTACCCAACGAGGAAGATCTGAAAAAGATTTTCAAGGATCATTTTGTGATTTATTTACCCAAAGACATTGTTTCTGGCGATTTTTACTGGACAAGTAGCACTAAGGATTACACTCACATTGCGGTGATGGACTGTACAGGACACGGAGTTCCGGGCTCGTTTATGTCGTTAATTGGGAATACGCTGTTAAATCAGATAGTGAATGAGTGGCAAATAAAGAATCCAGCACTTGTTCTGGAGAATCTGCACGAGCAACTCCGTAAAGCGTTGAAACAAAACGAAATTGACAAGAAACTGCACGCGAGCATAGATATTGGGTTCGTAACAATTGATTATAGTAACAATAAAATTATGTTTGCCGGGGCAAATCGTCCACTGATTATTATCACAAAGGATGGATTAAACAAAATATCCGGTGATGTGAGATCTACCGGTGGATTCCAGCCCGAACACAAGCGGAAATTCTCCAATAAGGAGGTAGATTTAATATCACCATCCTGCATATATCTTACCACCGACGGATATACTGACCAAATGAGCCCCGATAAAAGAAAATTCGGACAGAAGCGCCTTTACGAACTACTGGAGCAAATGCACGACAAACCAATGAACGTTCAAAAAGATATTCTCCTTAATATGCTGGAAAATCATAAAAACATAGAGGATCAACTCGACGATATTTGCATTTTCGGCATAAAACTATAACCTAAAAGCCTCGAATATTAAAATCGGTAAACTTCTTAGGCTCTAGCTCTCTTACAACTACATCCTCTACATTGGAACGTGAAGGGCCAATGCTGCATAAATCGACAAACTGAACTAAAACTGAATCATCGGCTTCTGCCTCAACGTAAACATTGCCATCAGCGCAGTTCATCACATAACCGTTAACACCTAACTGCATTGCAGTTCGCATAACAAAATAGCGAAAGCCAACACCCTGCACTCGTCCTTTTATAGTAAGAGAAACTGTTTTCACTTGCAGTGAATTTTAACCTCAACACAAAATTAATTCTATCTTTGACACAAGTCAAAAAAACTCAAACAGTATGGTACTCGATTATTTTCTTGTTGCAATTGCCATAATCCTTGTTATCTTAGGATTACTTGGATGCATACTGCCCATTATACCAGGCCCACCATTTAGTTGGGGCGGCCTGCTTATTGTTTACTTTACGCAGTACGGAAACTTTAGTGGAAGTTTACTGCTCTGGACAGGAATTTTTGCACTACTGGTCACCATTGCCGATTACATTTTACCCATTTGGGCAACTAAACAAATGGGCGGAACAAAACGCGGAGTTTGGGGTGCAACAATCGGACTTGTTGTAGGGATATTTATATTCCCACCATTTGGCATTATAATAGGTCCATTTGTAGGAGCGCTCCTTGGAGAATACACCAATAGGGATAGCAAAAATAAAAGCAACCCGTGGCTCTCGGCTACAGGTTCTTTCATTGGTTTTCTACTGGGTACTGGGCTAAAATTTGCTATATCAGGAGTAATAACCTACCACTTTGTGGTGGAAACATTCCTGCGCTAGAAAGGTAAGCCTTAACTTACTCAGCAGGTTTTGTGTCGTTTTTACGGAAAGCGTTGTTTACTTTAATGTTACGACCCTTAACTTGTGAATCGTTAAGAGCAGCGATAGCTTTTAGGCCATCCTCGTCGCTTTCCATTTCGACAAAACCATAACCTTTGGATTTTCCAGAGGCTTTGTCAGCAATAATTTTCACTTCTTTAACGCTACCGTAAGGAACAAAAAGTTCTTTTAACTCATCGGTAGTCATTGAATACGAAATGTTTCCTACATAAATCATCATAAGGCAAAGAATTATTATAACACCAAACTAAAATTAGTGTTAAAAAACAATAAAAGCAAAAAAAGCAGCTAAAAAGCTGCTTTTTTCCTAAAATATTCGTTTGCTAATTATTGACCCAAAGTAGCAACCATTACTGCTTTAATAGTGTGTACGCGGTTTTCAGCCTCATCGAACACAATAGAAGCAGGAGACTCGAATACCTCCTCAGTAACTTCCATTGACTCAAGACCGAATTTCTTAAAAATTTCCTCGCCTACAGCAGTCTTACGGTTGTGGAATGCTGGTAAGCAGTGCATGAACTTGCAGTTTGGATTACCAGTTAATTCCATTGCTTTCTTGTTAACTTGGTATGGGGTAAGTAATTTAATTCTCTCGTCCCATACTGAATCTGGCTCACCCATCGATACCCAAACATCGGTATAAAGGAAATCGCAACCCTTAACTCCTTCTTCAACCTTCTCAGTTAAAGTGATTTTAGCGCCAGTTTCCTTTGCAATCTCACGACATTTAGCAACTAACTCTTCCTGTGGCCAGCAAGCTTTAGGAGCGCATGCTCTGAAATCCATACCCATTTTAGCAGCACCAACCATTAGGGAGTTACCCATGTTGTTACGAGCATCGCCCATGTAGCAGAATGCAACCTCGTTTAAAGGCTTGCTGCTATGCTCGCGCATAGTTAGGAAATCTGCTAGAATTTGAGTTGGGTGAAATTCGGTTGTTAAACCATTCCATACAGGTACACCTGAGTACTTAGCAAGAGTTTCAACAATCTCCTGAGAGTAACCACGGTACTCAATACCATCGTACATACGTCCAAGAACACGAGCAGTATCCTCCATAGACTCTTTTTTACCCATTTGTGAGCCAGCAGGACCTAAGTAGGTAACATGGGCACCCTGATCATAAGCAGCAACCTCGAATGCACAACGTGTACGGGTTGAATCTTTTTCAAAAAGCAGTACGATATTCTTGCCTTTTAAGCGTGGAATTTCGTTTCCTGCATACTTTGCCTTTTTAAGATCAAGAGATAGGTCTAGTAGATACTGAATCTCTTTTGGTGTAAAATCTAAAAGTTTTAGAAAGTTTCTGTTTCTTAGGTTAAAAGCCATGATCTAATTAATTTAGGTTATTATTATTATAATTAAAGCCTTACTTAGCGTACAATTCTTGTTTGGTAGATAGGTTCATCGGACCTATCGGGGAAGTGAATAAAGATACACTCAGACCCGCCATTTTCAATAAAGGTAATTGCTCCTTTAACTTTGGGAGCCATGCCTCCAGCACTAAAACGACCTTCGTCAAGGTATTTTTTCGCCTCGGCAATGGGTATAACCTCCAAAACCTTTCCATCAGCACTTCCGTCCTCAATAATGATCCTTTTAAGGTCGGTAAAGATATAAAATTCATCGGCATTTATTTGCGATGCAAGCAATGCTGATGTGTGATCTTTGTCGATTACAGCATCTATACCTCTTAGCTGTTTATTCTCATCATAATACACGGGTATTCCGCCACCACCTGCAGCAACCACAATATGTCCATCTCTGGCTAGTTTTTCAATTACTTTGCTATTACCAATTTGTATTGGCAGAGGCGATGGTACAATTTTGCGCCATCCAATACCATCAGGATCTTCCTGAAATAACGAGTTCGTTTCAACCGATAGTTTTTCTGCCTCTTCTTTTGTGTAGTAGGGGCCTATGGGTTTTGTTGGTTTTTTAAAGGCAGTATCATTCTTATCAACTAAAACCTGAGTTATAAGGTTTACAACGCCTTTTTCCAGATCCTTTGTAGGTAAAATATTCCTAAGCTGCTGCTCAATTAAATAACCTATAAACCCTTGCGAATATGCACCGCAAACATCTAGGGGCATCTCAGGAATTCCATGTACTTTGGAACCAGCATGGTTTTGAAGTAGTATATTTCCAACCTGTGGTCCGTTTCCGTGCACCATTATAAAATTATGCTCTGGAGTAATCAAATCGAGTAAATACTTGCAAGTATTGTATACATTTTCTTGCTGTTCCTCAATTGTTCCTTCTTGTCCCGCTCTTAAAAGGGCATTTCCGCCTAAGGCTACAACTGCTAATTTATTCATTGTCAAAACATTAATTAGTTTCAAATTAAGATCACAAAGCTATAAATTTTTTTCAATCTTAATAAGTTTACCCGTAACCTAGGCTATCCCTTCAACTCAATTGGACTATGTTTAATAACACAAATAATGTATTGGGCTGAATTTCTTAATTTTAACGTTTTTTAAAGAAAACATGCTAAGCAACATTTTTAGTAATGTTGCAACATTAAATAAAATGTAAAAACACTAACTATAATGGTTATTTTACAACACTTAAAATATAATAACAATAACATAATTAGAAACTGTCCACAATAGAATTTAGTTGATCAAATCAAATTGTTCAAGTAAATCTATTTTACTACTTTTACGCAAATTATACCGATTTTATGAAATACTCACAGGCTTCGATAGTTATGGCGTTTTTGGTATTAACCGTATCATCGTGCCGCGATTTTATTGGAAAGAAGCGTATTAAGGAGGGGATTATTAAGTACGAAATTACCTATGACAGTACAACCTCAAAAAAAATGGATACAAGACTCCTTCCATCATCGCTTTTGGTAAAATTTAAGGACAATAACACGCTAAACACAATTGATGCCTTTTCCGGGGCAATTTCAATATCAATTATCAGCAATAGCAATACAAATCAGTTTGTTACCTTAGTAAAGGTATTTAACAAAAAGATGTATCACGAAGAACCCAATACCGATGGGAAATATCCGGCATTATATTCCAGAATACCTTCAGTTAAAATTATTTCCAACAACGAAAAATGCAAACTCCTAGGATACAACTGCCTAAAAGCACGGGGGTATTTTGAAGATCAACCTAACTCGGAATTCGAAATAATTTACACAAAAGACATTGATATTAGCTCACCCAATATTAACACCCCGTTTGAGAAGATTGATGGAGTAATGCTGGGATTTAACCTCAGAATTAACTCCCTAATGATGCAACTAAAAGCGCAGTCGGTGAAAAAGAGTAAAATTCCCGATGAAACATTCTCTATTCCAGCCGATTATTCATTAGTAGATTTTCAAACCATAACAGATTTGATATACTTGCTACAGCAATAGTTTCTATGCTGTGAGTTTTGTGGATGAGGAAAAATTCAATGCTAAAGGTTTCAAGTCCTCTAAAGTAAATACTCCCCTAACAATCTACTATCATTCAACACTGTTAATAATATTCGTTGTTTTTTTACTCTGAATTATCGGATTATTATATTACTTTGCATTGAAAATGAGTTGTTGATTAGTAAAAATCAATAAAAACTTAAATCAGTATATTACGGACATTCGTTAGAAATGGCTAAAGAGAAAACAAACGGAGATAGCAATAACGGTAAAGAATCTAAAGAAAAACAGAACACAAATACTCCCGAAAAAAAATCGTTTTTTAAGGATGAGAGAGTTCGATTTACAATTGGTCTTTTTACCCTTCTTCTAAGTATATACATAACAATTGCTTTCGTATCATACTTGTTCACTTGGAAGGTTGATCAGAGCTTTGAGTGGCAAAATCTGTTTTCAGGTTCCGACATAAGGGTTAAAAACTGGACTGGTAAACTTGGTGCAAGTATTTCTGCCCAATTTATGCACCACTGGTTTGGCGTTTCATCGCTTGCTTTTCCACTTATTTTCGCCGTTTTTGGACTTAAACTGCTCAAACTATACTCAGGTAAAATTTGGAAACTCACCTTTAAAGTAGTAGTTGGTGTTGTACTTTTTTCTCTGATAACTGGGTTTCTTTTTGGAACCGCACATGGATTTTTGGGTAGCGGTTTAGGTGGGGCTCATGGGCTATTTATTGCCGAATGGATTTCGGCAATTCTTGGAAAGGTTGGAACGGCTTTTCTTTTACTCCTTCTATTAATTGCATATACAATCTACATAAAACCATCATCATTATTCTGGTACAATAGAATTACCTGGGACATAGCACAATACATCAAAAATTTCACTAAAAAAACTGATATTCCAGATGTAGCCATAGAAGAACCCAGCATTGAGAGTCCTATCAATGTGAAGGAGGAAATTGATGAGGAGGAAGAATATACACCACCAACAGCAGTTAATTCGAAGAAGTACGAACCAACTATTGCTGAAAAACCATTATTGATTTCGGATATAGACGATAATGACAATGACGAAGCGCTGGTTTTTGAAGAGAATGACTTTGAAGTTGAAACAAAACCAGCAAAGGAAATCGCAAACTCCCACATAACTCAAACAGTTGTAAAGGCAGACGACGAGGGAAGCGTTGAATTTACAATTGAAACCATTGAGGAAAAAGAGTTAAACGAAGATGCGATAAATGAACAGGAGATGTACGATCCAACATTGGAGCTCTCCCACTACCAAAGACCTCTGGTTGAGCTTCTGGAAGATTACAAAAACAATGCTTCGCCAGTTACAAACGAGGCTCTTATAGAGAATAAAAATAAGATTGTTGAAACGCTATCGCACTACAAGATTCAAATTGATAAGATAAAAGCCACCATTGGACCAACAGTTACACTTTACGAGATTGTTCCTGCACCAGGTATTCGAATTAGCAAAATAAAGAATCTGGAGGATGACATTGCGCTTAGCTTAGCAGCTTTAGGAATCAGAATTATTGCGCCAATTCCGGGTCGTGGAACAATTGGTATAGAGGTTCCCAATCAGCATCCCGAAATTGTTTCGATGCACTCCATAATAAAATCGCAAAAATTTCAGGAGAGTAAATTTGAACTAACCATTGCGCTTGGGAAAACCATATCGAACGAGATTTTCATGCTCGACCTAACTAAACTGCCCCACTTACTGGTTGCCGGGGCAACAGGACAGGGAAAATCCGTTGGGTTAAATGCTATTATAACATCACTGCTATACAAAAAGCATCCAGCGGAGATAAAATTTGTACTGGTTGATCCCAAGAAAGTTGAGCTTACCCTGTACAGCAAATTGGAAAAACATTTCCTTGCAAAACTTCCCGACTCTGAAGATGCAATTATTACCGATACACAGAAGGTAATAAACACTTTAAATTCTCTATGTATTGAAATGGACCAGCGCTACGAACTCTTAAAACTGGCGCAGGTTCGTAATATCAAAGAGTATAACGATAAGTTTGTATCGCGCCGACTAAATCCACACAAAGGACATAAATTCCTACCTTACATCGTGGTAATTATCGACGAGTTTGCCGATTTAATTATGACCGCAGGTCGCGAAGTGGAAATGCCCATTGCCCGTATTGCCCAATTAGCCCGAGCAATTGGTATTCACCTAATTATTGCAACACAACGTCCATCAACCAACATTATTACTGGCGTAATTAAGGCAAACTTCCCTGCACGTATTGCCTTTAGAGTTTCATCGATGATTGACTCCAGAACCATTCTCGACCACCCTGGCGCAAATCACCTCATAGGTCGTGGTGATATGCTTGTATCGGCTGGAAGCGATATGATTCGTGTACAATGCGCATTTATTGATATTCCGGAAATTGAACGTATTACCGATTTTGTAAGCAATCAGCAAGGTTACTCTACCGCATTCCAATTACCTGAATATGTTCCCGAGAGCCAAGATGTAAACCTTGAGGTTGACTTAAGAAAACGTGATGAACTGTTTGAAGATGCTGCAAGGCTTGTTGTTCAGTCGCAAATGGGCTCAACATCCTTAATTCAACGTAAATTCTCTATTGGGTACAACAGAGCAGGAAGAATTGTAGACCAACTGGAGGCTGCAGGCATTGTTGGTCCATTTGAGGGAAGTAAAGCCCGACAAGTTTTAATAGTTGATGAAATGTCTTTGGAACAACTTTTGAAGAATATCAGTAGTCAATAATTTTATCAGTGTAATTCATAATTACTATCTTTGACGCTCAAAATTTAACAACATAATCGACCAAGATGAAGAAGATACTAGCAATACTATTAGTTTTTGTGCCATTTTGCATTTTTGCACAAGAGAACCCTGATGCAACGCAGGCCGTGAAGGATTTTAGCCAGAAGATGCAAACTGTAAAAACTATCAACGCAACATTCACGTTTACACTTGAAAATCTTCAAGAAAAAATCACCGATACTCATCAAGGGAAAATTATTGCAAAGGGCAACAAGTATATCCTCGAAATGATGGGAATGGAGATTTATTTTGATGGTATCACAAAGTGGCAATACATTAAGGAAGCAAACGAGGTTACAATTTCTAAACAAACCACTAGCGATGGTGGATTTTTAGATGACCCATCGAAGCTATTCAAGGATTACGACAAGAATTTTAAATCGAAATTCATTGGTGAACATAAAGATAAGAACAGGACAATATACGAATTAGACTTTTTCCCAAAGGATTTAAATTTGCCATACTCTGCGGTTAAACTTCAGTTCGACAGAAACTCATTAGAGCCTGTTTTAATAAGATATCAGGGCAAGGATGGAAACAACTACATCATCAAGGTAAAAACATTCAAATCAAACCTTCCTGTAAGGGACGATAGGTTTACTTTTGAATCTCAAAAACACAAAGGAATTGAAGTTATAGATATGCGATAAAATCATAAAAATCATAAAATGAAAAAGGTGGCTAAAAAGCCACCTTTTTTGCTATTATTTACTATCGGGGTATTCAATCCTCGCATGATAAATATTGGTGAGTTTTTTCTTGAAAACAGTCTTAATTGTGGTAATATCTCTAAATGTTATATCGGCATCGTTAAACTGACCTTCGGCTTGTTGCTTGTTAATTATTGATTCAACTAATTCTTCGATATTTTGTACAGTAATGTTTTTCATACTTCGCGAAGCAGCCTCAACAGCATCGGCCATCATAACAATTGATGTTTCCTTTGAGTCTGGACGTGGCCCAGGATAGGTAAACTTATGAACATCATCTACCCCATTATCGAACTTATCCTTATGTAAATTGTAAAAATACTTAACCTTTGTGGTTCCGTGATGCGTTTGAATAAAGTCAATAATTGGCTGAGGCAAACCAGCTTTGTGAGCAATTTTGATACCCTCGGTAACGTGGTCGATAATAAACTTTGCACTCTCAGTAAAATCTAAATTCTTATGTGGATTAAAATCAAACGGTTGATTTTCGATGTAATACAAGGGATTTATGGTTTTGCCAATATCGTGATACAATGCCCCAGCGCGCACCAATAAGGGATTTCCCCCAATTTTCTGAATCGCAGTTTCAGCTAAATTGGCCACTTGCAATGAATGTTGGAATGTCCCAGGAGCCACTTCCGCTAACTTGCGGAGCAAATCCAAGTTTGTGTCCGACAGTTCTATCAGGGTTGCATCGGACAAAAATCCGAATAATTTTTCGAACAAATAAACCAACTGGTACGATGCCATTAACAACAGTGCATTTATAGCATACCACAACAAAACAAAGCCATTCGCAGCCAATGGAGTACCATCCTCAATGGTCACCAAACTCAAATAAAGTAAAACATAGGTTAAATAAACAAAGGCTACGGTAATAAACAACCGACCTCGCCTATAAAGATTTGTTAAGCTAATAATTGAAACAACTCCTGCCAAAAAGTTTGTAAATACGAACTCAAAACTATTTGGGACAAAAAATCCCACCACAAAAATTGTAACAAGATGAATAAAAAGTGCCAATCGGGCATCGAAAAATGTTCTTATAAAAATTGGAACTATAACCAACGGAACAACATAAATACTAACTATCCCTGATTTTATAACATAGGACGAAACTATAACCATAAAGGCAATAAGCGAAAGAATAAACAGGGTTTTTGAATCCTCTTTTAAAATTTCGGTTCTAAAACTCAACAGGAATAGATAAAGTATGATGAATAGTGAACCAACAAGAAGAGCATTTCCAAGCATTACAAGCAACCAATTTCTATTTCCTATATGCGACTCGTACTCGCGTTTAAGCGATTCCAATACTTGAAAAACTTCCGAAGTAACCATCTCGTTATTGGAAATTATTCTCTCACCCGATTGAATGAGCCCTTTTGTTAAAGAAACATTAGCAATTAATTCATTCTTGAATTTCTGAGTAATAAAATCATCGTAAAGCAAATTGGGTTGAATGTACTTTGAAACATCTATTAAATTCCAAAAACCAGCAAAATTTGGAGATTCTGATGATATAATTTTTTGAAGTTTACCATTTACATAATCAATTGCCTTACGCTTTGAATAAACATCATTATACTGACTCTCATACGCAATATTGTTTCTTAAAATAGAAAGACCATTCTCAGTTTTATTAACACCCTGTATAGACTCATACTGGTCAATTATTCCTTTGCTATAAACATTATCAAAAGCGGATAGAATTATGCTCTCGCCTTTAGCAGATACTGCATCTAGTTGAGCAGGACTATACCTAAGTGAAAGCCTGTTAGTTTTAACATAACTAATCCATATATCCCTATAATCAGACATTAATTGCTGAGTTGCCAATTCTTGAGCCAAAGAGTCGTATCTAAAGAATGGTTTAAAATCTTTTAGTATATGGGACTTCTCTGAAAAAATTTCTGCTTCAGTTTTATAAATTGGAAAATCGAAAGGCGCATACAAATCCGTATGCATCCAGGGTTTTCCCTTCTGAAATTCATACTTAAAACGACCCTCGCGTGGCAGAAATACCAATACCACTAAAAGTGCAATCAAAAAGTAGAAACTACGAAATATACCACGAAAGTTAATTTGCATATAACGAATCAAACTCATTTCTTCATTAATTTATAAAAGCCCAAGAATGTTGGTAAATATACAAATTTTTATTACTAGGAATGTTTTAACAGAAAAACGAATAACCTGTATTAATTGTTCAACAACCATATTTAACTCACCTTATTTAAATTAAGCATTAACATATTTTCGTTGAGAAATCCACTTAGAATTTACATTTTACAGATATTTCTTTTTTCCGCTATTTATGATATTTTTACAAAAAAAAGATAAATGAATATTGGGGTAATATCAAAAAGTGTTGCAGCCATTCGCCGAGAGCCCAGCGAAACTAGCGAAATGGTTAACCAAATGCTTTTTGGCGAATCGTTCGATATACTTGAAGCCTACAACGGCTGGCTCAGAATTGTTGGTCATTTTGATGGATACTACGGTTGGGTTGACTCAAAACTTACAAACAGCTCCGAAAATCATTCGTTTAGCAAACAATCTAAAGTTGCTAACAGACTTTTCTGGGCAAAAGAGGATGATTCTGAACACCCACTACTTATTTGTCCTGGATCAAACCTTAATGAGTACAGTGAGCCAAACTTCAAATGCGGAGAAACCGTTTTCAAGCAAATTGACAGTCCTTTTTTTCCTACTCCAGAGAATAAATCCGAAGAAATAGAATTACTAGCCAAGAGTTACATAAATTCACCATACCTATGGGGCGGACGCTCACCTTTAGGAATTGACTGCTCAGGACTGGTTCAAGTTGTTTACAAAATTGTAGGTATAAATTTGCCAAGAGATGCCAGTCAACAGGTTGAAATTGGGCATACAGTTGAGTTTATTGACCATGTTCAAAAAGGTGATTTGGCTTTCTTTGATAACGATGAAGGGGCAATTACCCACGTGGGAATTATAATTGATGAAGGAAGCATTATCCATAGTTCGGGTTTTGTTAGAATGGATAAATTTGATCATCAAGGAATATTTAATGTACAAACGGGCAATTATTCCCATAAACTCAGGGTAATTAAAAGAGTGCTAAACTAGACTGAAAAACAATTGTTAACAACCAACCTATGCTTAAACATCAAATACTTATTTTGTTCATTGTAATTGCGGTTGCTGTTTGGATTGCTTTTAAAATACGCGACAAGCGAAAAGCCCGCAACAACGAAGACGATACAACTACTTAAAGTTAATTTCAATGGAGTATTGCTACCAATACCCAAGAATGCTTGTTACGGTTGACTCTGTAATTTTCCTTAATGATTCCAGGGGTTTGTTTACCCATATTTTGCTAATTAAAAGAAAAAACAACCCTTTCGAAGGGCATTACGCTTTACCTGGCGGATTTCCAGAAATAGATGAATTACTTTGTGATGCTGCTACGCGTGAGCTACAGGAAGAAACTGGGCTTAGAGGAATTGCTCTTCATCAACTGGGGGCATTCGATAAAATAGATAGAGACCCTAGGGACAGAAACATTGCCATTGCTTTCTGGGGATATACCTCCATTGAAAACTCTAGTATCTCGGCTGGTGATGATGCAGAAAAAGCGGAGTGGTTTCCTTTAGAATCCATGCCTCCGCTTGCATTTGACCACGCAGAAATTATTCGTGTAGCCAAGGAAAAACTTGGTCTATTACCCTAAACAATCATTCCTGCACCAACAGTAACATTGGTTGCTTCATCAATAATAATTACGCTCCCTGTAAAACGATTTTGCCTATACGAATCGTAAAAAATGGGCTTTGTTGTTCTAATTTCAATACATCCTATATCGTTTAAACCGATATTCTTATCATCGTAATTTTTATCGAGGGTATTAATATCAACCTTGAATTTTACATCCTTAATCATACAGCGCAAATCGTTGGTGGTGTGCTTCACGGCATACTTACCTCCTGGCACCATGGGTTTATCGCTTAACCAGCAAATCATCAACTCAATGTCCTGTCCTTGTTTTATTCCATTTTCGGCAGGAATAATCATACATCCACGCGAAACATCCAAATCGTCCTCAAGAATAATTGTACCGGATTGGGGCGCAGTAATTGAATCCAACTTATCAGTCCAGAAATCTATCTCCTTAATAACAGATGTGAACCCCGACGGCATAACCTTTACCTTCTCCCCTACCTTAAAGGTTCCGCTGGCCATACGACCCGCATAACCACGATAATCGTGATACTCCGAAAGCATAGGGCGAACTACATGTTGAACGGGAAAACGAGCATCCAGTTGGTTGTAATCGTTAGAGATATAAAGATTTTCCAACAGATACATTAAAGTTGGCCCTTGATACCAATCCATATTTGTTGACCTATCCACCACATTGTCGCCTAGCAAAGCACTAATAGGGATAAACCGAACATCATGCAAATCCAAATGATTAGAGAATTCAAGAAATTTATGTTGAATTCCATCAAAAACCTCCTGTTTGAACTCCACCAAGTCCATCTTATTTACGCAAACAATAACGTGAGGTATTCGCAATAAAGATGCAATGTATGCGTGACGAACTGTTTGCTCAATTACACCATGGCGAGCATCAACCAAAATCAGAGCTGCATTTGCTGTAGATGCACCAGTGACCATATTTCGAGTGTACTGGATATGACCAGGGGTATCGGCAATAATGAACTTACGCTTGGGTGTATGGAAGTAACGGTAAGCCACATCAATTGTAATACCCTGCTCACGCTCGGCACGTAAACCATCGGTTAACAAAGCCAAATTAACGTGTTCCTCCCCTTTCTTAATACTTGCACGTTCAATGGCCTCCATTTGATCCTGAAATATGGCCTTAGAATCATAAAGTAGGCGTCCAATTAGGGTACTCTTACCATCATCAACACTTCCTGCAGTGGTAAAACGCAGGAGTTCCATATCTAAATATGCTGTATTTGTTATTTCGTGTTCCATAATTTGTGTGTATTTAAGTCGATAGTCAATTGTCCATAGACCATGGTTAACTCCCCTCAAGTGAATTTTTCAATGATTGTAACATTTTAACTAATAATTCTATTTTCTCATAATTAACTTTAAACTCATCTTCATTTATCAGATTTCGCTTTCTTGCTAAAAAAAGACCACTAACTACTTCAATTGCAGACCTGATAGAATAATTAAGAAACCTAGCAAACCCAGCATTCGATTGACCTGTTGAACCTTCAGCAATATTTAAAGAAATTGAGTCTGCAGCACGCTTTAATTGAGAAGACAATACATATACTTCTTCTTTTGGGAAGTGAGATACAAGCATATTTATGTCGTAAGAAACGTCAATTGCTTTCTGCCAAACTAATAAGTTTTCAAATTTAAAACTCATAACTCAACTATGGTCAATGAACTATGGTCTATCGTCAATTAAAAATATCCTTCAATTTTTCGGTCCTCCATTGCCGCTTCTGACCGTTTATCATCAGCACGTCCGCCACGTTCAGTTGTCCGAGTAGCAGCAACCTCCCGAATTATATCCTCCAAAGTGTCGGCTTTTGATTCTATTGCGCCAGTGCAAGTTGCATCGCCAATGGTACGAAAGCGAACTATCCGTTTCTGAATAACTTCAGTATCCTTGTTTTTAATAAATGGCGTTTTTGCGTACAACATACCATCGCGCTCAAAAACCTCGCGTTCATGAGAGAAATATAACGAGGGTAATGCAATATTCTCCATAAGGATATACTGCCATACATCCATCTCGGTCCAGTTACTGATAGGGAAAACCCTGAAATGCTCACCCATGTTCTTTTTACCATTGAAAAGATTCCACAACTCCGGACGCTGATTCTTTGGATCCCATTGACCAAACTCATCGCGATGCGAAAAGAAGCGCTCTTTAGCGCGAGCTTTTTCTTCATCGCGTCGACCGCCGCCCATAGCACAATCAATCTTTAACTCTTCAATTGCATCGAGCAGGGTTACTGTTTGCAGTTTGTTTCTACTGGCGTTATAGCCAGTTTCCTCTACGGCTCGGCCTTTATTAATTGAATCCTGCACGTACTTAACAATCAAGGGCACGCCGGTTTCGGCTACAAGCCAATCACGAAAGTCAAGTGTTTCCTGAAAATTATGGCCTGTATCGATATGCATAAGAGGAAAAGGAACCTTAGCAGGGTAAAAAGCCTTACGGGCTAAATGATACATTACAATAGAATCCTTGCCCCCACTAAAAAGCATGGCAGGATTTTCGAATTGTGAAACCACCTCGCGGATTACATATATCGACTCCGACTCCAACTCCCGTAAGTGATTCATTTTGAATTTGCTCATATATCCAATATTGAACTTCGTGCAACTTAATTAGTCCACAAAGATAAAGAAGTTTATCAACCCGAATTACGATTTGATTTAAATCAATTCAAAACAAAAGGTCAGACGTAGAATCTGACCTAAATTTTCTAAAACAATGAGGCTTATTTTTCAACTATTGGGGTTAAGGTTTCCCAGAAAATTCTGTAACCTCCTGGTGCATCGTAATGATAATAAAGATTTATCGTTTTATCCACAGGATTGTAGTGCGATTGTTTTGAACCATCGTTAGGATCGCCCTCATTTACAATATAGGTGAAGTTTAAAACTGTAAAAGTGATTGAATTATCTGCATTAATCTTAATATTCATTTGGGCATCTTCAAAAATAGCAAACAATGTTGTACACTCCGAACTAGATATTGTGAACAGTTCTTTTTCCAAGTAAAAATCTCTATCACCTAAAGTGGGGTGAGAGTACATTACATATGATTGGTAATAACCAGCAAAGAAATTCGCAACTACAATAAATGTTTGTGGCAGACAAGAGACCTCTCTACCATCCTCAAGAACCGACACATAACTAAGCGTAAAATAATCGCCAATACTTGCACTTGTTGGATCCTCGGGTACGTTATAACCATCGGGTAACTGTGGTATTCCAGTTGCTAAGTTTAACCAAGAAAATGTTTCAGTAACTATGGCTGTATCAACAGAATTATCATCTACAACCGTAACAGTTCTAAGCAATACATCCGCGGATTCAGACACAGAAATACTTCCACCATCATCAATAAAATGAGAAAATTTTTTATAAATCTTTACTGACTTAACTTTCGGGCCTTTATAAATAAGAATATCCACATCGACCGATTCTGTTGATGCAGGTTTATACTGCAAAGCATAAGTTGCATCAATCAAGCCTCCTGTTTTAACATTTTCTGTCATCAAATCAACAGATTCAAGACAAGATGTAATTCCTAGAAGTAGCAATAGATTAAAGGAAAAAAAAGCCGTTAACTTAAACTTTCTAATCATAACTTAAATTTTTCTTAGTAATTATTAGCCACATCCCACCAAACACGAGTATTTAAATCATCTGAACCTTGCCGGATAACAGCGTCAGATAATTGCGCTCCATTTCTCGCATACTCATCGGAAGGGTAACGTAAACGGACCGGTATTTTTCCGTAATTAAGACCATCCTCTGCTGGCGTAAATTGAGGAATATTTGTTCTGCGCCACTCAAACCATGCCTGTAATCCCTGATCGAACATTGCTACCCATTTTTGCTCCGCTATTTTTTTCAAAGGATCGGTTGCACTCCAAGCACCATCGTGTGTTAAAAAGTCGGACAAATATGTGTCAACACCAGTATTCGTCGGAATAGACGGATAATAAACTGGAGATAATGATGTCATAGGCTCCTGAAATTGATAGTAGGATGCAGTTATGCCTCGTTCATAATATTGTTGGGATGTTACTGTAGAACCAGATATAAATCCACGTTCAACAGCCTCGGCAAGTATAAAACAAAGTTCAGTATAACTCATTAACATACCTTCCGACTCCGGTTGTACAAAATAATCGCCAATAGCCGATGTCATTCCTAATCCATTTCCCAAATATGCAGCAGCTTTTGCCGAGGTTAATCCATTTGGCAATCCAACCCAAAATCCACCCGCCGAGGGCGTATTTGCATAAACCACAATCCTCCAATCTGGATGATCATGATTTGATGATTTGTATAGTAAATCAATCATTGTGTTACTAAGCCTATGATCATCCCTAGTCTTATAAGTCTCGTTTAAAGGATTATTATTCGGGAATGAACCAAGATACCTTAAAGCAGCATTATCGGAATTAGCTGTAAAAATAGGATAGTCTGAAGAATTAGTAACAAGCATATTTGTAAACTCATTTGTTACAAGGGACTGATAATCCATACGATCAGACATACGAAGAAGAAGCCTCAAACGCAATGAATTGGCAAATTTCTTCCATTTTCCTATACTATTATTGAATAAAATATCACCTTTAATGCCTTCATTATTAGCATCAAGCAAAGTATTAGCATAATCTAATTTGCTTATTAAATCTAAATATATGCTTTCTTGCGTATCATATTTTGGAGTTAGAGTGCTATCAATTTTAAATGCCTCGGAGTATGGAATATCCCCATACAAATCGGTTAAAACAGAAAATAAATAGCATTTCAGTACTAATGCAACCCCTTTGTAATTATCAACACTATCATTTTCAGCGATCTCTATTATTTGCTGAATTTCAACACCTGGCCCTGAATATAAATTCGACCATACAAAATTAATTACATCGTTCCGAGGTAAATATCTGTCCTCATCAGTATATTGGACTTTAGCCATATGCTGCACCCAACATGATCCAATTTCATGCCCAAGCCAAACATCATGGATTTGATCAGACAAACCCTCAATAGCACTTGTAAGCAACAGATCCGGGTGACTTTTATTCCAATCAATATCGTTTGGGTTTGTATTTATCTCTTCAAAATCTTTTGTACAACCACCAATTATTAGCAGAAGTATTAAACTAATCAATTGGAGAATATTTATAATTCGATTTGTCAACATTGCCTTAAACTATTTTAAAACTTAAAACTTACATTAAACCCAATGCTACGAGCTGATGGCAACTGGCCAAACTCTAAACCCTGAACGTTGGAATTGCTAAACGCTGTTTCGGGGTCGATATGAGGAGCTTTTGCGTACAGCAGTGCTAAATTTCGACCAACCAGCGCAAGGGTTAAATCCTTTATACCTGTGTTCCCTAATTTTGGAAAAGTATAACCCAGGCGGACTTCTCGTAACTTTATAAAACTAGCATCAAAAATACTCGAGTATGCAACATTAGAGCTATAAGCCGCTTTGTTATACTCCTCGGCCGATACCACAATGTCATTCTCAACCCAAGTTCCATTAGGTAATTGCTTTACTCCATCTCCAATAATTCCGCCTTCTCTGCCAATAAGAGTTTCCTTTAGCACTCCAGAGTATCGCCCCCAAGTAGTAGTCATGGAGTAAATATCACCACCCCAGCGAGTATCAACTAAGAAACTAAACGTTACATTTTTGTAGTGTAATTCGTTATTCAACCCACCAATCCAATCGGGAGTATAGTTGCCCAAAACCTTCAAATCGCCCTGAACAGGCAAGCCATCGACATGAATCACTTTACCCTCATCGTTTCGGGCAAAATCGTAGCCATAAAGCGAGCCAAAAGATTGATTGGGAATGGCCAACACTTTTAAATCCCAGTAAGCACCTAACTCGTAACTATCCAACTTATCGTACAAGGATTTTACAACGTTATTATTCTTAGCAAAATTGAAAGTAACATTCCACTGAAATCCTGATTTATGCTTAACAGGCGTTGCAGCTACAGTTAGCTCTATACCACTGTTCATAATTTCACCTGAATTTATAAGTATGGAGGTGTAGCCAGTAGTTGGCGATACTGGTACGCGAATTATTTGGTCGAAAGTTCGCTGATTATAGTAGGTTAAATCAAAACTTAATCGGTTTAAGAAAAACCTAAAGTCAGCTCCAACCTCAAACGACTCTGTTTTTTGGGGCTTAATTTTACCATTAGGGTAATCGTTAGGAATATAAATACTGGGCATCCGAGTTGATGAATTCCATCCTGCCCCAAATTTATACACGGGTTTTAACTGGTAAGGATCTGTATCGGCACCAACCTGCGACCATCCTGCTCTGAGTTTAGCATAGGTTAAACGCCTCGATTGTATCTGAAATAGATCCGAAAGAACTGCTGAAACATTAACTGCTGGATAAAAATAGGAGTTATCCTCAAAAGGAAGCGTAGTAGACCAATCGTTCCTTCCGCTAAAATCAACAAACAATGCTTTTTTCCACTCAAACTGACCATTAAAGTAAAGGCTGTTAATGCGTTTCCTATATAAGAAGGTTTGTGGCAATACAACTGTTTTTGAATTGCTCAAAGTGTAAACATCCTCCACTGCAAGTTCGTTAGCGCTTGCACTATAGGTATGTACATACTGTTCCATCCTATTACCACCAATGTTAAAATAGAAATCGAGTTTATTGGTTATTTTCTTGTTGACCTGAAATAAAAAATCAGTATTCAGCTCTCGAAATGTTCTTTTCGACTCACCATAGTAACCACTTGGACTCTCAACATCGCCAAAAGCGGAACGAGCTGTATTAAAATTAGTGTAATAATCTACTCCTAAACCTGTTTTTAAAGTTAACCATTCTGCAATACGAATTGTGGAAGAACCTTGACCTAGCAACCGATCTCTATCCGATCCATTTAAGTTTTCATTTAAGGTAAAATAGGGGTTATTATGGCTATAGTTATTCCAATTACTAAGCGAGCCATCGGAATTTCTATACTTTTTTAAATCCTGAATATCTACCTGCCTACCAAACCACAGAAACTGTTGCATCACATTCTGACTACTATAGCCATAAACTGGCATATTATCACTTTTGGAATTAATGTAATTGCCAGAAAAATTGATAGTAAGATAATCATAAGGTGATGCAGATGCATTTATTTGAACACTATTTCGTTTTATATCTGTATTGGGAATCATCCCATTTTGAGTGGAATTAGTGTACGAAACTCTTACAGAATAATTATCACCACTGCCCTCAATGGATAAATTATTTGTAAAAGTTTTACCATACTCAAAGAAATTTCTAACATTATCAGGAAATGATACCCATGGAGTTGCTTGTCTAACACCTCCTACTACTGGAGAATTCCATTGTGTAATCTTCAATCCCACATCAAGTCTTGGCCCCCAACTCTCATCAACATAGTCATTTAACCCACCGCCTTTACCATCATAAAATTCAAATAAGCCACCAGTTCCTTGTCCGTATGAGTTCTGAAAATCAGGTAAACGTAAAGGTGTTTCAACGGTGGTATTACTATTAAACGAAATACCAAATCGTCTATCCTTATCTGCTGTTTTAGTTTTTATAATTACCACACCGTTTGCAGCTCTAGAGCCATATAATGCAGCAGCATTGGGCCCCTTTAACACTGTAATGGTCTCCACATCATTGGGGTTAATATCTGCAATTCCACTCCCCCTATTTACACCCTCGTTGTATGTATTGCCAAAGTTTGAGTTGTTTACAATAACATTATCTACCACAAACAGAGGTTGATTATCGGTACTCAGGGAATTTGCTCCACGTAAAACCATCCTAGTAGATGTACCAACAGCGCCTGAAGTATTTGTAATTATTGCGCCCGAAACTTTGCCCTGCAGAGAATTGATAATGTTTGTTTCGCGGGACTTCAGAATTTCCTCATCGGATAAACTTTGA
>Ga0209717_1001014_pt1 | contig 32209 bp, 26 predicted proteins | sample AD_UKC048_MetaG_FD_184418 | JGI IMG/M metagenome (GOLD analysis project Ga0209717, IMG submission 184418) | Active sludge microbial communities of municipal wastewater-treating anaerobic digesters from USA - AD_UKC048_MetaG (SPAdes) (version 2) | ecosystem: Engineered > Bioreactor > Anaerobic >...
ATGCATTTTCCCAAGTTCATTCCGCTGGGTTTCAGAAACAAACCCCTTTTCTTCAAAGGCAATTACATCAATAATTGCATCAATGCTACCAAAATCCAGTCCTGTAAATTTATCGGTCTTAATTAGTGCTGAATTAATATAGGTCCTTATCAGGAGTTTGTGGGCGCTTTCAACCTTATTATATTTGTCGAAAACCGGCATAACGGCCACTTTAATTTTTGCATCATTATCAACATTTATTTTTTTTATATCAAAGGATTTCACCGTTGAGTATAAATCGTTTGTACTATAGCTCCTAATATCAGCATAAGTAGAGAAACACGTTTTTTGATGAATCCAATACTTTACTTTCGATTCTACGAAAGATTTCCCATTGGTATATTCCATAACATTCCATACAATATTCTTATTCTTTCCATCTTTGACGCCATAACCTACATCGCCTGTAGTACAGCACAAAAGCTCCCAGTTGTTACCCCCGTCAAATGAAATACTTGCTGTAATCTCAGAGGAACCACAATTATATCTTGTCAAATCAAATTCCAAAATAATTTGATCACCAGACACCCTGGTAGAGATTTGAGAAAAGGCAAAAAAGCTGCTTAAGCAAAGCTGGAATGTAATAATATGGCCGAGGTACATATTTTTCATGTTATTGTTTAATAAGGGAAACTTTTTTTTATAACAAGGAGCTACTTTTCTTACTTCGTTTAAAGTGTTCCATTTTTTTCAATAGGTTTATTTTGCATTATCGTATTTGTTTATTTTGTTTCTTCAGGTATACCACCAAATAGGCCTTTTATAATTATCCCATATGCTGCTTTTATTTCATCCTTGTTTTTAGACACAGACTGTGCTGCAGCTTTTACTATACGATCTGTTCTATTTGGTTTTAACTGACATCAATTGTCATATCTTTTAAATTACCTGAGATAAGGGCAAGTAAATAATTATTACAATCCCGTATTTTTCCAAGTTCAATTTTTGCTTTATCACTAATATATCCTTGTTCGTAGAATGCTTTTGAATCAATCATTGCCTCAATAGTTGGCCTATCCACTGATTGATAAGATTTTGAATTTGCAAAAGAAATTGAAAATTGGTCAAGAACATACTGCATAGTAGGCAGGTTTACAGATTTGGTTGTATCATACGCAGGCATTACGAATATTTTTTCCTGTTCAAATAGTGTAAGTCCTATTAAAATTAATGATAGTGTTACTTTCAAAATGTTTGTTATTATTTATTTGTTTTTTAGTCCTTTATGCAACGTACTGAAAGTCCCATTCTCTTGACGTCGTATCTTACTTGTGCATTCGGAAGGGGCTTGTTATAAAGGAACAGGCCATGGGCGTATACATTTGCCCACTCCGAATACGACCACCATTTGCCGTAACTTCCTATGCGGAAAGAAACACCATCATCGTCACGCCATCCACCCAAAAGAGCATTAAATCCACTGCTGCCGCCACTTAAAAGTTCCATATAAGCCTTTTCACCGGAGAAATAGCTTCCGTTAATACCTATATTTTTTAAAAGAGATTCAAACTCATTTTTTGAAGGCAAATGCCAACCATAGGGGCATACATTTTTTGCTGTTTCCCAATTGTACAATCTGCCGTATGTATTACAATTAGATACACTGTTGTCGTAACACCAACTGCCGCTGTTGGTGGTGTAGTTAAGATTTTCGGCCATCCAAACCTGATTGCCAATTTTCACTGTTTTGTAGGTTTTGCCATCGCGGGGGTCGGTGAAGGTGCTTGAAGTGCCTGGAACCCCAGTAATACTCGTGCCACTATTACCAGATGTACTTCCAGTCCCAAACAAGTCGGAGATCATTTTTTTGCAAGCAGCTATAATTGATTCCCTGTCGTTTTTAATATATTCAGAAGCGCTCTTACCCTTAACCATTACCAAAGTTTCTATCTCAAGAAGTTTTACACTAATAGTAATTTCACCATCAGATGCAGCCAATTCGGTGGACAGGAAATATTTACAACCGGGTATTTTCCCAAGGGCTGCTTTGGCCTCGGGGCTCAAATATCCTTTTTCTGATAAGGCATTGATGTCTATCATTGCATCAATACCAGGCAAATCAATGGCTTCATATAGAGGGGAATTGGCAAAAGCGGTGGACAATTGTCCCCTGATGTACAATTCCTTTTGTTCATCTATGTTTTTTGTTTTATCATAGGTTTCCAATATGTAAATTACTTCTTTTGCCTGTGAAAACACCGATACGGATGTAAAAAGAAGAAGAATTAAAATGGCGTGTCTCATACTTATTGTTATTCGAATTTCCGGATAATTTCATTTGCAACCTCTTCGGCAAGTTCTCTGTAAGCTTTTTCAGCAGCAGCCTCAGGACTTATGGTACTGATGGATGTTTTTTCATTTTCTTTAGGTATAAACAGTACTTCCCCCGATTTATCAGTTATTTTAACACTGGCTTTTACTCTAACAGAATAGGCAGTGTTGTTATTGGAGGTTGTACGTTCACTTAGTTTAGCAGCCACTGCTTCAACAATAATACTCATACCTGCTTTAGCTTCCTCTTTAACTATTTTATAACCATTATTTATTAAAACACTGCTGAGTTTTTCCTCAAAACTTGTACTTTTTTTTCCAAAGATATCCTCTTTAACCTGTATCAAAAAAATATTTCCAAATTTACTCAAACTATGATTATCATCAACTATAGAGGATTGCTCTTTATTGATTGCAACTGTCTGCTCCAATTTTTCATTGCCCTTTATCTCAGAATTATGTCGGCCATCAATAATATCTGTATCAGGATTGTCTGGTGTTTCATCGCCCTCATCAAAACTACAAACTCCTACAAAAGTTATACGAATATTTTGTGGTGTCCACTCAGGGTATAGCCAATATTGCGAAATCTTTCCTTTATAATTGATTTTATTAGTCATGGTTACTTCGCTTGTCGTTGCACCATCTTTCTTTTTTACAGTTATTTTTTTATACAAATCAAATTCTGTTGCAAGACGTTTTTCTATTTCTCCAAAGCTGTTACTTTTATTACCCTCTTTTAAAGCCTGGTAAATATCATACCATTCTTCACCCACACCTGAAGACAGAAACTTCACTTGCTCCCAGCAATATCTTTTTTGTTTTAATTTAATAAGCTCGGATTTAATTTGATCAAGCCTGGCACCAAAGTATTTCTCGGCACATGCTAATGTCTGTTTTAAATTGTTTTCATTGTAACTACATTTATTTTCAGTCTGGTTCATTATTATTCGCTTGATCTTTCTTTTATGTTCTTTTACAGTGTCTTTCAGGTCCGAAATTTTCTTATCATAATTGTTTTTATCTGCAATAATTTTATTCAGTCTCTGTTTTTCAATACTAACGGTTTCTTTATTTTTTTCAGGTATTGCTTTTATAAGATCCTCACAAAAACTTAAAACGCGCTGTATGTCGTCTGGCGATATATAATATTTTTTTTCTTGCTTAACAAGAAAATCCTTAACCTTTTGTAAATCGCCAGAGAGCACGTCAAAAGAGATTATAGAATCGCCGACAGCCATATTAGTGTTTATCATTGATTTTTCCTGAGACGAACTGGCTGAAATTTTTTCTTTAAATGGGTAAACCTGCACATTGTAAACTTTAAACCAAAAATTACAGTTCCGCTGAGGCTGATTAACCGCTAATGCTTCAGGTGCAGATTCACCGCTGCCGTTTATTACCATATTTAAACTACGGTAAACGGATTTGTTCCGGGCAACACCTCCTGTTTCGGTGTAAACAATAGTATCTTCAATGGTTGTATTGCAATATTTACGAATTCCATCCTCAAATGCTCTGAACAACCCCATAGAGTCTAATTTAGCCCCACTATATTTTTTTGAAAAGGGTGAAGAAATAATTACAATATGAGCAGAATTGTAATAAATATCTGCCACATTTTTCATTGATTGTTCAAGTACCAACTTTTGTTGTTCTGTATAAAACTGTATCAGCTTATTCAGTCTATCAATGTCATTAGCTTGCTGTAAGGCTATCAGAGTGTCATTTATACTACTGAATTGATTGTACTTATCTTGATATTCTTTGTCAACCGCTTGATTTTTACTTTTGATAGCTGCAATAAGATTGGATATTTGCAGTGAATCGCAATATCCATAATTATCTCCAACTATTTTTTCATAATCCTGTTTTGTATCATTTGGTCTTACAAAACCATAGCAGTAGGGAAGGTCAAGCGGCGCCTTTACCTGGGCATTCGTATTTAAAAATACAGACAAAATAAAAGCAACTAAAACTAGTTTTTTCATAACTTATTTCTTGTAACGATAATTTATTTCACGATACCAATTATAACATCAATTAATTGCAATACAAAATCTCCAACCTTTTGCCACTTTTCTTTTTTTTCAATTATTTTATCAATGTCATAAACTATAGAACCATCTTCCATCTGAATGGCTTTTAACCATCGTGGTGCTTTTTCACTTGTACTTGTAATTTCAAGCAGGGTGTTTACAGAAAGATTCACTAATGGCTGCCATTTTACCGGCACTAACTCGCCATAATCAAAATTAGGTGTGGGATTGTATAATTTTCCATTTAGTCTGATATAGATATTTTGCACACCTGCAAGCATGGTGGGGTTGCTATTATTGTTGGCAATTACACCTATTTTTTTATCATTATAAATAGTGATAGTATCTGAATTAATTTCACGTTTTGAGGAGATCATTTCTAAACTGTCCTGAACAATTTTTAGCTCTGCATTTGTGTGCACTGGGACTTTAATATTGTTAACAACTACATTTTGATTTTCTTCCTTTTTTGCTGGCTGGTAAAATTTATTAATCCATTGAAGAAGCGTAGCATCATTGTATTTAAAAATAAGCAATGTCTCAAAATCGATAGAGGTGCGAACATAACAAGTGTCATTTTTGATTTCTACCGGACTTGTTGATGCTCCGCGAATTTCAGCATTCATAGCCTTAATAATTTTTCTGAAAACTTCGTTTTTCTCAGCCATTTTTGTAAGAGTGAGCGTGTCGTAAATGTATATATTTTCGTATAATGCACCTAAATTTGCATACGCATATAAAGTAGCAATATTTTCATAATCCGGGGTAGTAACACTTTCTTTGCCAACACCCTCAAGGTATCCCTGAGTCCAGTTTATTAAGCCATCTTTTTGGTACTCAATTAATTCATTATTAACATTTTTAATGTTTCTCCTGCTGGTATTAAAACGATTTTGAGCCGGCAACTCTGTAATAAGAACTGGCCCGATAAGCACCAATAAAATCAATAACTTTTTCATAACTTTTAATTTTTAATTATGCATACTCTGTTTCAGGCTTTTCTGCTTTCGCCAATAAAAAATTTCAAATCAATTTATATGCCACAAGCGTATTATACTCAAATACAAGTATTTTAAATAATTTCTAAGCATATTCAATATCGTAAAATTAATTTTTTCTGTTATATAAAGCACAATTATCTTGTCAAGAATTAAAAATTTTATAAAATAGGTATGAAAAAATTTTGTTTTTTACCAAATAATTTATATTAACCCATAATATAATTACTATTCGATAAAAAATAATCCATTGAAATCATTTTTCAAGATAATAGTATTCCTCAAAAGTCGGATTTTCGCCCGCCATCCTGAGAAATATATCAAGAGGGACAACTTCAATATCCCCGCTCAGTTTGTCACATATCGATTTTACCCTCGCAATGTCACTGGATTCACGCACGTGAACCAGAAGAAAATAAGGCCGTTTGGAGTTAATGACCGCCAGCTCTTCCAGGTCGGCCACAACCTCCGCTTCGGGTTTTTCAGCAGCAAGGTAATAATCGAAGGAAATAAACGGACGTTTTCCACGTACCGTAAACGTGTTTGATGCCCGGTATCCGTTGATAAACCCAATGACATCCGGCATCGAACGGTAGTACTCATCCACCAGGTCTTTGGGAAGATTGTTGTCGCAGGTTTCTGTCCCGCCTTCCGAATAATCCATGATCTCAAAAACATTGAGGTCAAGGTTTTTCATCAGCGCAGCCGCCCTGTTCAGTTCCGCAGGCAGCCACTTTTCGGGAAACACCCTGGGATACATGTATGATGAACCGGAGAGCGCACCAATAAAAAAATCATTCGGCGTCGCCTGTTTATAATAATATTCAAGCAAAACCGGCGAAAGGTCATACATTTTCATGGTAACCTCCCAGGCATAAGGTATCGATCCCCTCCCTGGCTCAAACCAGGCGCCGATACCTATCCCGTCGGACTGCACGAATGTGATATAAATCTTCTTTTCAGGGACATATTCCTTACCCGGGATAATATTGTGATTGTTTTTAAATGTGAAACCGGGAGATACAGGAATATGAACCAAAAAGCTGGTGTTGGGTTGTGAGTTGAGTCCATCAGAAGTTAGGGCATAAGAGGATAAAAGCGTTGTCATCTGTTCTTCCAGGTCTTTTTTGTACGAATGCCAGCCCCAAACCTGGCCCAGGGGATTCATGTCCGCAAAAAGCGAGCACGTCAGGTTATATTCGAGGGCGTCGGTGGGACGTGCCGAAAGGTCGGAAAAGAAACCTTTTTTCATCATCCCGTAATCTGCACAGGCCGGCATGAGTTCGTTGCCGCCCACACCGCCAAGCCACACAATAACATCCCGTGAGCACCGGCTCCAGTATTGATCTTTTGCCCAGGAATATATCTCATAATCGGTTTTTCCAACAAACGTTCCCCTGAAATCCCCGATCTCTTTCAATCCGGCCTGTTTCACCACAGGCAGCATTTCTTCGCTGACAACAATGCCATTCTCCAGCCCCGCAAGCGTGTAAGCAACAATTAATGAAGTGCGGACTTTTTTATCCCAGATCACATATCCGCCGATTTGCCCTTTAAATACAGCCAGCGCCTGCTCCAGGCCGCTGAGCCTGGTAAATGAAAAATTACGTACTGTATCAAGGTAGGCAGCAAGTTCCTGCGTATAGTTAAAAGGATATCCCTTCTGAAAACTTAAATACAACTGCGGTTTATGCTGATTTACCACACCCTGAACGGATATCCAGCAGGCCTGTTCTGGCAGCCGGGCGTTTATGTCCCAGTTGTCACTCATGTTGAAAACATAGGCATTGTTTTCCTCAAAACGTTTAAAAACAAATTTCATATAGGGTTCCTTCAGACGGGTAGGCCGGGTAATCGTGCATGTCAGCAGGTCTTTTGCGGGCGACAACTTATAGGTATAGGTCATCTCGCCCTGCTGTTTACCCTGGGAAGCATAATATTGATATTTTTCAACCACTTTCAGGGAAGAATCTTTTTCCCAGCCAGCAGTAAGCTGTTTTTTTGAGCCGACAGGCAGTCGTATACCCATGTGAATATTAGTGGAAAAAGTGCCATCCCTGATCTCAACCTCGTTGAGCATTCCGTCGGTGGTAAAGACAAGCTTTTCCTCATATTTCCGTTTGGGGCCGAGTTTGGTCATGATGGCTGTTTCCTTTTTGGTAACTGTAATTTCAAGCGTCATTTCCTTGTAATAATCCAGGAATGAACTTTTATTACCGATCATTTTCCACCTGCCATTCATTCCGGTATTCTGCGAAATGGCTCCTATAGTGAAAAATAACCACAACATGCCTGCTGTAATCAGATGTTTCATTGTGTTTCGTCGATAGATATGTTAAAGGTAAAAGTATTCATTTTTGACGAAAAACACCTGTCATGCGAACGAGGAAATTTGAAGTTTTCAGAAGCGCCCGATCAAAATCATTAGAGATGCCCTTTATTCAATAACAATTTTCTTCGTCATGCCCTGATTTCGCAGGTCGGTTTTTATGAAATAAATTCCTTTTGGCAGATCATGCAGATCAATTAATGTTTTTTCAGATTGTAAATCCATACCCGCTACCTGAATACCAAGAGTGTTATAGATTTTTATTGTATAGCAGGCGGTAGCTACCGAATAATTCTCAATGGTGAACAAACCGCCGGAGGGATTCGGATATATGGACCATGATGCTGTTGAAAAATTGTTTTGAACAGAATAATCATCATCATTGACAAAACGCGCCAAAGCAATATCTTTGGAATCTACCGAGTCCTGACCGGTAATCCCTGCCAGTACTAATTTTCCGTCGTTTTGCAGCAGAAGGCTGTAAGCAGCATTTGTTTCATTGTCCGAGAAATAGGTATGAACAATCCCCACCATGAAGAATGTTGGATCCAGCAAGCCCTGCCCATCATACCGGATCAATGAAAAATAAGATTGCCAGTCGGGATAGCCCACGCTGGCATAGCCTCCGACCAGAATTTTCCCGTCGGTCTGAATGCATACTGACCACGCAATGTCTGAACCGGTCATGGTCTCGGTCAGAACAATGCCTCCGGTGCCGAAAGCAGGGTCCGGAAGTCCATCAGCAGTGTAACGTACCGTAAGGCTTTTATTGTCATAAATGCTGCCGCCGGCATCTTCTATGGTATAACCCACAGCGATTATTTTTCCGTCGTTTTGAAATGCAAGATTGGTAAAAGCGCCAAAGCCATCCTGTCCTGCATCGGTTATCGTTATCCCGTTTGTGCCAAAGCTGTAATCTGCGGATCCGTTGGCATGATATCGGGCAATGATGCATTTGCTCTGGCTGTATGATGCTGAATACACTCTTCCGGCAATAACAATTTTCCCGTCTGCCTGAACTTTCATGGCGGAGGTCAATTCCCACGCACTGGTCAGATCAGAAATCACCACCCCGTTATTTCCGAATGAATTATCTAAGGTACCGTCAGCATTATACCTCAGGAGGCCGAAATCCTGATTAGCGCCGTTATATATCCGGGCAGAAACCAGCATTTTGCCGTCTGACAATATTTCCATCGCTGCTACATTCTGGTCAGGCATTATATGTGTCCTGACCAGTCCATTATTGCCAAAACTACTGTCCGGCGTTCCGTTTGCGTGATATCTGAGCAGCATTATATCATTTGAAATTTTACCTGCCGCCACCACTTTTCCGTCAGACTGTATGGCTATGGCATAAAACGAATTTGATTCCGTGCCGGTATTGCAGGTTACGATCCCGTTATTACCGAACGTGCTGTCAATACTTCCTGTGTTTTTATATTTGACCAGAAAACCATTATACAAATTGTTCTGCACTGAAAAACCGCCTGTGAGTATGCTTCCGTCCGCAGTTAATAAGGAAGATTGGGCATAATTATCTTTATTGCCTATATCGGTGATGACCTTTCCTCCGTCTCCAAATGTTGGATCTAAATTTCCTGCCTGGCCAAATGAACTATGTATATTAACGAACAATGACAAGAAAAACAGCAAGTTAACTGATCTCTTCATAATTATTATTGTTTTTACAGACATACCCGCCAATTTGCCTGGGAATATTCGTTTTTTTCTTTATTGATTAGTTCTGCTGAAAATTAAAAACGTAACTTAACATCAGGTGCTTAGGTTTTAGCAAAAAAAACGCACAAAGAAAGATAAAAAGAAACAGCTGCCTGGCAGATCCATACCGGCTCTTTTTATATTTTTGCAAAAAAAACCTTGAAAAAGTTTCTCATCGTAATTTTGTTCGTTTTGGCAAGCGATGGTATTACTTATGGCCAGAACAGCATTTCTTATACCATCAGGGGGCTGGAAAATACCAGGGTATATCTTTCGGCTGTGCATGGCAGCCGCCACGATCCTGTAGATTCGTGTTTTTCGGTGAACGGACATATAGAATTTAAAAACAAAACAGGATTACCTGCCGGAGTTTACCGTATTTCTTTCAGAGACAGCTTATTTACCGATATTATTTGTAATAATGAGCAAATTGTCATCACGAACGATATAAATAATCTGGCCGGCAGTATTAGTGTTGTACACTCGGAAGAAAACAAAATTTATTATGAATACTGGCAGATGTCTGCTGAGATTCATGATTCCATTGATCAAATCTCCACCCTGGGGAACGCATTATACGAAGCCAGCAACCATAAAATGAATCCCGCACTGGACAGTCTGGCGCTAAAAGTTTATCAACTTTCAGATAAATTGGATAAATATACCCTTCAACTTGTCTCAAAAAGCCATGGGCTTTATGTTGGCAAACTGCTGAAAGCCTTTGTAACGCCCAACTGGTATGCTTATAAAAAACTACCCGGCGCAAAAATCTACAAGAGTAAACATGAATTTTTAAAAGAACATTTTTTTGACAATGTCGATTTTTCAGATTCGACCTTATTGAATTCAGAGGTGTTTTATGTGCTTTGTAACGATTATCTGTCAAGATTCTGCGAGCCCGAAAGTGATTCAAATTATATAGCCGCTGTGGATTTTATACTTGGTAAAGCACAGGCCTGCCCTCCGGTCTATAATTACATTCTGAATTTGTTTATCAATACCTTTGAAGATACGGAGTGGGAGGGGACTTTTATTCATCTCGTTGATGAACATCTGGAAAAAAACACATGTGCGTCTGATGGCTATGATAAGAATCTGTCGGAGCGGTCTGCCGCATTGAAAAAACTGAGACCGGGCAATAAAGCCCCCGAAATATTGCTGAACGATGTCGCCGGGAAGCCTGTAAGTTTGTATTCAGTTAAAGCCAGAGTTACGTTGCTATTGTTCTGGTCGTCAGAATGTGAGCATTGTGAAGATGTTTTACCTCAGATTCAACAGATTTATGCCGGGTATCATCCCCTGGGTCTTGAAGTTTTTGCGGTTTCTGTCGACACGGATAAAAATACATGGATAAATGCCATAAAACGACAAGGGACAGCCTGGATAAACGTGTCTGACCTCAAGGGATTTACCAGTCCTGTTGTTGCTGCCTTTGATGCATACAGCACCCCGACATTTTTTCTGCTCGATGCCGAAAAAAATATCATCTCACATCCCTATTCCCCGAAACAGATGACAGAGGGGTTACAAAAAGCCTTCGGAAAATAGGTTCATTTTTTTATCAGGCTTTCAATCTTTTTCATGATCATATCTGTAGCGCCGGCTCTTTGCAAAACAAATTGGCTGCAAATCCCGGAACATTTATCATGAAAGTTTTTGTCCCCGCTAAGTTTATGAACTATTTTTTCTAATTCCTTATAATTATGGACGGGAAATGCGCCGCCGAGCCCAATCAGATCTGTTGCCTCCTGAAACTTATGATAATTAGGCCCAAAGATCACAGGAACACCAAAAGTCGCCGATTCTAGTATGTTGTGGATATTTTTACCAAAGCCGCCTCCAATATATGCGAATTGCGCATATTGATACAGGTGCAGTAAAATGCCGATGCTGTCAATAATGAGCACCTGTGCAGCCTTCAGATCATGATTCTCCGCTTCGGAAAGCCGAACAGTCCGGATTTTAATTTTTTGTTGTAAGGTATCAATACGTTCCTGATGAATTTCATGAGGGGCGATAATAAATTTTAACCGGTCTGAAAACGTATTAATTAAACCCACCATTAATTCTTCATCAGGGGGCCAGGTACTGCCGGCCACCATAATCCGGGAATTTTCTGCAAATTGTTCGATAATCGGAAACGAACGTTTTTGCCGTGTAACGCCCAGCACCCTGTCGAAGCGCGTATCGCCCGAAACGGAACTATTTCCGGTATTAATGTTTTTTAGAAGTTGTTCCGAGGAAGCATCCTGAACAAATATCCATTGGATCTCTTTGAGCATTTTTCGAAACCATCCGCCGTACCATTTAAAAAAATGCTGTCCCGGGCGAAATTTCACGGAGAAGAAATAAAGCGGAATGTTTTTTTTGTAAAGGCGGTGTATATAATTAAACCAAAACTCATATTTGATAAAAAAAACCATGGCAGGATTCACGAGGTCAATAAATTTTTTTGCGTTAGCATATGTGTCGGCAGGCAAATAGCATATATGATCGGCTCCCGGATAGTTTTTACGCACCTCATATCCCGACGGTGAAAAAAATGTGAGCACGATGCCGTACTCCGGGTATTTCTTCCTGAACGCTTCGATGACAGGCCTTCCCTGTTCAAACTCGCCCAGGGATGAGGCGTGAAACCAAACATAGCGCCGCTCCTTTGTGAGTGCAGCAGAGAGTGTTCCCTTCCAGTTTTTACGTCCTTTTACCCATTTCCGGGCTTTTTCGCTGAACGGGGATGCTATTGTTATTAGCCCGGAATAGACATAAACAGCCAGATTATAAAAAAAGAACATCATTTTTTTATTAATAATAATATCCTGCAGGTGCCCTTTTATAGAGTGGGATAAGCCAGCCAATGCGGAGGGAATAAAAGAAATCATATTTCTGTTCCGTATCCCGGCTCATGGTATTGAAATTATATGCCCTGCGGCATTTGGTAAACGCCTGAGTAAACTCAAATCCGGCATAAAATGAAACAAGACGCCTGTTTCCCATATACCAATAGCCGATAAATTCAGTAAGAGCAACTCCGTTGGTCATCTCGTCGTATCCCTTTTTATAATCACCTCTTAACGCAGGGACCGTGTTGCTGGGATTGGTAATCTTTATCTTATGTTGTATAAATCCCGGTTGGACAGTGAGAAGAATACCGCTGTTTGGATTGGGATTCAGCACAGGAATGATCTTTCCGGCCTTCAGGCCGATGATAAAACCCTGCTCCGAAAAAAACACATCGGCATATTCTCCGTCGGCGGTTATCAGAAATCCGTCAGAGGTCGAGATGCGCGACACAATATTCATTTCATCTTTTACCTTTTCACCGAACAAATAATTGCATTCCGCACCAAACAACCAGTTTTTTTTGGTTTTTAGCTGAAAACCTCCGCCAACGGCTGAGTTGTTTCCAAAACGTTTCGCCATATCCCCGCCCGGTATCTGGTAAGCATACGTTGCATGAAGCATGGTCGAAAAAACCGAGGAATCTTTTATGCTGACCTGCGATTGGGCATAGGAGCACAAGACAAATAATAGTGAAAGGAGGAGTATTTTCTTCATTTCTGTTTTCTCCACAAAATTAACTAAAATATATTCCAACCTATTAACATCATTTGATTAAAAAAATTATTTAGTCATAAACATTTATTCGTTAAACTTCATCATTTTAGTCAGCAGTTGTGTGAAATATCCTATCTTTGCACGTTTAATTTTTAAAATAATTTCAAATACATATTTTTATGCGTAAATTAATGATGGTCGACCTGAAAAGCCAGTATGAAGATATCAAGCAAGAGATCGATGCGGCTATCTATGAAGTTATTGGTTCAACGTCGTTTATAAACGGTCCTGCCGTCAGCAGATTTCAGAAAAATCTTGAAACATACCTTGGTGTCAGTCATGTGATACCTTGTGCTAACGGCACAGACGCCCTGCAGGTTTCAATGATGGCGCTGGGGCTGAAGCCCGGTGACGAAGTCATCACCACATCATTTACGTTTATCGCCACGGCCGAGGTGATCGCACTGCTCGGGCTGACGCCGGTTCTTGTTGACGTAGATCCTGATACATTCAATATAGATCCGGAAGCCATTGAACGTGCTATTACCCCAAAAACCAAAGCCATAGTGCCTGTTCATCTTTTCGGGCAGGCAGCCGATATGGAATCCATTATCGAAATTGCTCAAAAATACGGGCTGCACATTATTGAAGACAACTGTCAGGCCATCGGCGCTGATTATTTATTTGCTGACGGAACCCGGAAAAAAACCGGATCAATCAGTATTGTGGGCTGTACTTCATTTTTCCCTTCGAAAAACCTCGGATGTTATGGCGATGGCGGGGCTGTTTTTACCAATGATGAGGACCTGGCTACCAAACTGAGGCAAATAGTAAATCATGGTATGACTGTCCGTTATTATCACGATATGATCGGTGTGAACTCCCGCCTCGACAGCATTCAGGCTGCTGTTCTCGATATCAAACTCAGACATCTTGATGAGTATGCACAAAGAAGAAACTATGCAGCAGCATATTATGACAAGGCTTTTGCTGATGAACCACACTTAAAAACGCCTGTCCGGTTTGCAAAGTCCACACACGTCTTTCATCAATATACCCTCGTCACGGTGGATACCGACCGTAATAAACTTCAGGAATACCTTACTTCCAAAGGTGTACCGGCCATGATATATTATCCGGTTCCCTTACATATGCAAAAAGCATATCTGGACCCCCGGTATAAGGAAGGTGATTTTCCCGTTACCGAGAAGCTCTGCAAAAGCGTAATATCACTGCCGATGCATACGCACCTGGATGAAGAACAACTGAATTATATTACATCATCGGTTCTCGAATTTTTTAAAAAGTATTAATCTATGGAAAAGGAATTTTTTGCACATGAAACTGCCGTTATCGATGAAGGATGTTGTATAGGAAAAGGAACTAAGATATGGCATTTTTCACACATTATGAAGGATTGTCAGATAGGTGAAAACTGTAATATCGGACAGAATGTTGTGGTTTCTTCCGGTGTAAGGCTCGGCTGTAATGTTAAAGTACAGAATAATGTTTCTATATATACCGGTGTGATCTGTGAAGACGATGTTTTCCTTGGCCCGTCAATGGTTTTCACGAACATTGTAAACCCGCGCAGCGCTGTTAACCGCAAGGATAAATATGTTGAAACCATAGTAAAAAAAGGCGCTTCGATCGGGGCTAATGCCACTATTGTTTGTGGTCACAACATTGGCGAATACGCTTTCATCGGCGCCGGCGCTGTGGTCACCAAAGAAGTTCCGGCTTATGCCCTCGTAGTCGGTAATCCCGCCCGGCAGACCGGATGGATCAGTGAATACGGACACCGGCTCAGTTTCAACGAAGAGGGCATCGCGGTTTGCCCGGAAAGTAACGAAAAATACCGTTTTCAGGACGGTATGGTTTCAAAAATCATTTGAGATGAAATACGTAATAGTAGTGTTGACAATTGTCGGTTCATGTATTTTGCTTTCCGGATGTAATAAAACGGCTTGTGATAATTGTGCTCTTCAAAAACGGGAGTATTGTATTATGATGATGCAGGCCAATTGCAACAGCGCACTGCTGACAGAGTATACCATAAATGTTGTGGATGCCTGCGGGCAGGAAGCGGCAAGTAACTATATTTCGGTTACAACCGATAGCTGTATCAACGGCACCCTGATTTGCCCCGAAGAAGACGAAGACTGTCAATAAACTAATGATATGACACCATTTTCAAAAGATAAAGTAAAGTTTGCCGTTGTTGGTTGCGGACATATAGGTAAGCGCCACGCCGAAATGATTGAGAGAAATGCTGAATCAGAACTCGCGGCTCTGTGTGATATCAAACCCAGGGAATCCCTGGGCATCGAATCTTATGATGTCCCCTTTTTCAGTAATATTGACGAAATGCTGAATTCCGGTGTTGATTTTGATGTGGTAAATGTCTGCACGCCCAACGGCTGCCATGTGGATCATTCTTATAAAGCCCTGAGCGTCTTGAAACATGTGGTTTGCGAAAAACCAATGGGGCTGACCAAAGCTTCCGTTGAACGTGTAATTCATAAGTCGCTGCTGGTATCACGCTACCTGTTTCTGGTGATGCAAAACCGGTATTCACCGCCATCGGTATGGATAAAGGATGTCGTGGATAAAAAAATACTGGGAGATATTTATCACGTTCAGTTAAACTGTTACTGGAACCGTGACGAGCGTTATTATAAAAAAGGCAACTGGAAAGGGACACGTGACCTCGATGGCGGAACCCTGTTTACCCAGTTTTCTCATTTTATTGATATCATGTTCTGGCTTTTCGGCGATATCACCGATTTACAGGGCGTTTTTGCCGATAATAATCATCAAAGCCTGACGGATTTTGAAGACAGCGGTATCGTTAGTTTTAAATTCATTCAGGGGGGTATGGGCTGTATCAATTATTCAACATCGGTATGGGATACCAATCTGGAAAGCAGCATTACCGTCATCGGAAGTAAAGGAAGTATAAAAATCGGCGGACAATATATGAACGAAGTTGAATATTGCCATATTAAAGATTATACCATGCCGGTGCTTGATCCGGTGAATCCTGCCAATGATTACGGAGCATACAAGGGCTCTGCCGCCAATCATCACTATGTGATTGAGAATGTGGTCAACACATTGAAAGGCCGGACATCAGTGACAACCAATGCCCTGGAAGGACTTAAAATTGTCGAGATCATCGAACGTATTTATAATATCAGGAATACATCTTTTAATAAAAAAAAATAATTTAAACATTTCTCAAATGAATACTTACGAACAACTTTTAGCAAAGGAAACAAAACTATCAGTGATAGGTCTGGGCTACGTGGGTCTGCCTATTGCCCTGGAATTTGCAAAGACCATCAGCGTCATCGGCTTCGATATCAGGGAGGACCGTGTCGAAATGATGAAAAACAAGATCGACCCCAGCGAAGAACTTCCGTCTTCGGCCTTCGAGGGTTGTGACATTACGTTTACTGCCAGGCCCGAAGATCTTAAAGATGCAACATTTCATATTGTTGCAGTCCCCACACCAATAGACAATCATCAGTTGCCCGACCTGAAACCTTTGCTTGCAGCCACACGGACTGTGGGTTCCGTGCTGAAAAAAGGCGATTACGTGGTTTACGAGTCCACCGTATATCCCGGCTGTACGGAAGAAGACTGCATTCCTATCCTTGAAGAAATGTCAGGACTAAAATTTATCAAAGACTTTAAGGTGGGTTTTTCACCGGAACGTATAAACCCCGGCGACAAAGACCATACTATAACGACCATAAAAAAGATTGTTTCCGGCTGTGATGACGAATCGCTTGATATTGTTGCCAAAGTGTATGAAATTGTTGTAAAAGCCGGTGTACACAAGGCTTCATGTATTAAAGTCGCAGAATCGGCAAAAATTATCGAAAACACGCAGCGCGATGTGAACATTGCCTTGATGAATGAGCTTTCGATAATCTTTAACCGCATGGGCATCAATACTTTTGAAGTCCTTGAAGCCGCAGGCACCAAATGGAATTTCCTTAAATTTTATCCCGGGCTTGTCGGCGGCCATTGCATCGGCGTGGATCCTTATTATCTGACATACAAAGCCAAAGAATACCGTTATCACGCTCAGGTGATCAATTCGGGACGTTTTGTTAATGATTCCATGGGTTTTTACATAGCCAAACAAACGGTAAAAAAAATAATCGCTACAGGAAAAAATGTTTTGAACTCCAAAGCTTTGGTAATGGGAGTTACGTTTAAGGAAAATGTAAGCGATATCAGGAATTCACGCGTGGCCGATGTGGTGAGCGAATTGAAAACTTATGGCGTCCTGGTGGATGTGGTCGATCCTTTCGCCTGCGATAAAGACGTTAAACACGAATATGGTTTTGAAATGTCAGAAAAAACAAGCGGTTTGTATGATGCCATCATAGTCGCCGTTTCTCATGATGAATATCTAAAGCTTGATGAAGAGTTCTTTAAAAAGCTGGCAGCAGAAAAATGTATCCTGGTAGATGTTAAGGGTATGTACCGCGGAAAAATTAAAGAATTAACTTACTGGAGTCTGTAAGAATGAAAATTCTCGTAACCGGAGGAACAGGTTTTATTGGCGCACATACGGTTGTTGAATTACAGCAATACGGTTATGAAACCATCATTATCGATAACTTTTCAAACTCGTCTCCTGAAGTCCTTGATTCTATTGAAAAGATTACTGGTAAAAAACCGGATTTTGAAAAAGTTGAAATGTGTGATACTTCTCAGCTTGATGGTTTTTTCCGCCGCAACCGGGATATCGACGGGGTGATACACTTTGCCGCCTTTAAGGCTGTGGGCGAATCGGAGAAGTTTCCGCTGAAATATTATCATAACAATGTGTGTTCTTTGATAAATCTGTTGAAGAGTATGCAGGATTATAAAATCAACAACCTGGTTTTTTCTTCTTCCTGTACGGTTTACGGGCAGCCCGACATTTTGCCCGTTGACGAAAATTCCCCGGTACGGCCGGCTGTCTCGGCTTATGGTGAAACCAAGCAGATCGCTGAAAAAATTATTACGGAACAGGTTAGAACCACCAGCCAGAGATCGATCATTCTCAGGTATTTCAATCCTATAGGAGCTCACGAATCGGCGCTTATCGGCGAATTGCCTGTTGGTGTACCCAACAACCTGGCGCCATTCATTACACAAACCGCCATCGGAAAACGCGAATGTCTGAATGTATGGGGTAACGACTACGACACACCCGACGGAACCTGCATCCGTGATTATATTTATGTGGGCGATATTGCCAAAGCCCATGTACTGGCTCTGGACAGGCTTCTCGGCAGAAAAACAGAAACGGATCACGAGATATTTAATCTGGGAACCGGCCGGGGCAATTCTGTGCTGGAAGTTATACATTCTTTTGAACGTGTATCCGGGCAAAAACTCAATTACAGGTTTGCTCCCCGGAGGCAGGGCGACATAGTGAAAATATGGTCTGACTGCACCCGGGCAAATAAAATCCTTGGATGGAAAGCAGAAAAAAATCTTGATGAAATGATGCTTTCAGCATGGAACTGGGAAAAACACCTGGCTGAAAATATTAAAAACACATAGTTATGTTTAAAAAAAATATTCTGATTACAGGAGGCGCAGGATTTATAGGGTCACATGTCGTTCGCTTGTTTGTGAACCAATATCCTGAATACCGTATCGTAAACCTCGACAAACTTACTTATGCAGGAAACCTCGAAAACCTGAACGACATCGATCAGGCCGCTAATTATGTTTTTGTCAAAGGAGATATTACCGATGGTGATTGTGTACAGAATCTTTTTCAGCAATATGCTTTTGACGGAGTAATACACCTGGCCGCCGAGTCACATGTGGATAGGTCAATTTCGAATCCGCTGGAATTTGTCATTACAAATATCATAGGAACAGTAACACTCCTGAATGTTGCCCGTAATTCATGGAAAGAAGATCCGGCAGGAAAATTATTTTATCATATTTCCACCGACGAGGTATATGGCTCACTGGGTGCAGAAGGATGCTTTACCGAAACCACTGCCTATGACCCCCGCAGCCCGTATTCTGCATCCAAAGCCAGCTCCGACCACTTAGTGCGGGCGTATCATCATACCTTTGGACTGCCAATTGTGATTTCAAACTGTTCCAATAATTATGGACCGAACCAGTTCCCCGAAAAGCTTATCCCGCTGATGATTAACAACATCATTCATAATAAACCGCTTCCGGTATACGGCAAGGGGGAAAATGTAAGAGACTGGTTGTATGTGGTGGATCATGCCGCAGCTATCGACCTGATCTTCCATAAAGGTAAAACAGGAGAAACTTACAACATAGGCGGCCACAACGAATGGAAAAATATTGACCTCGTTCTTCTGATGTGTAAAATAATGGATTCAAAACTTTGCCGCGAGCAGGGAACATCGGCAAAACTGCTGACTTATGTAAAAGACCGTGCCGGACATGACCTGCGCTATGCTATTGATTCTGCTAAACTAACAAACGAGTTGGGCTGGAAACCTTCACTGCAATTTGAAGAAGGACTCGAAAAAACCATCGGCTGGTACCTGGCCAACGAAACCTGGCTTAAAAACATCACCAGCGGGGATTACTTAAATTATTATAATCAGCAATATCACAACCGATAGGCATGTACGAAAGCATATTTCATAACGAAGAACTCAATAAATATTGTTTTTTAGTCACCGGTGGCGCCGGCTTTATCGGGTCAAACATCGTTGAATACCTGGTTAAATATAATGCCGGAAAAATCATTATTCTTGATAATTTATCCACCGGTTTTCTTCATAATATAGAGACATTCATTGCCTTGCCAAATGTGGATTTTATCCGGGGAAATATATGCGAAAAAGAGGTATGCGAAACAGCTTGTAAAAATGTGGATTTTGTGCTTCATCAGGCAGCCCTCGGTTCCGTGCCGCGTTCGGTCAAAGACCCTCTGGCAACCAACCAGGCCAATGTAGATGGATTTCTGAACATGTTGCTGGCTGCAAAAAATAATCAGGTTAAGCGTTTTGTTTATGCCAGCTCCTCCTCCGTATATGGCGACAGCCCGCAATTGCCGAAAACAGAAGAAAACATTGGGAAGCCCTTATCTCCTTACGCAGTATCAAAATATGTAAATGAATTATATGCACAGGTTTTCGTAAGATGTTATAATGTGGATATTGTTGGATTGCGTTATTTCAATGTTTTCGGGCCCAATCAAAGCCCTGCCGGAGCGTATGCAGCTGCAATACCCTTATTCATTCATGCCCTGATCACGGGTAACAGCCCCGGTATTTTCGGTGACGGAGAGCAAACCCGTGATTTCACTTTTGTGGAAAACGCGGTTCAGGCCAATATCAAAGCCGTTTTTTCCGATTGTGAAAAGTGTCGGGGAAACATATACAATATTGCTTGCGGAGACAAAACTTCTGTAAATGAACTCTTTCATATGCTTAAAGATATCTCCGGATCTGCTGTTATGCCTTCATACCGCGAGGAACGTCCCGGCGATATTCGCGACTCTCTGGCAGATATCTCCAATGCCCGCAAGGTTCTCGGATATGAACCCGCCGTGAAAATTTGGGACGGGCTGAGAATAACATTTGACTGGTTCAAACAAAATTTTGAACGCTTGTATGGGAATATTTGATCTGCATCGAAATAAAGAGTCCTTAATTCCAGACATTGCCGACATCTATACTATTGACCTGCATTCTCATCTTATTCCCGGTATTGATGACGGAGCCGGCAGTTTTGAAGAGGCGCTTGAAATCATCAGCTCTCTAAATAAGTCAGGAATAAAAAAGATCATCACCACTCCTCATATGTCAAGGTTGTTCCGGAACAGTCCGGAAATCATTCATCCCTTGTTTGAAAAACTGAAGAAGCGGATTGTCGAAAACAATGTGGACATCGAACTGGCTGTAGCAGCCGAATACCTGGTGGATGAAGGGTTTCAGCAAATACTGGAAAGTGGCCGACTGATGACTTTCGGAAACAAATACGTCCTGATTGAACTTCCTTTACTCTATCCGTTTTCCGGTCTTTCCGATATGTTGTTTGAGATGCAGAGCAGAGGCTATAATGTCGTTCTCGCTCATCCCGAACGCTATCTTTACTGGCAAAATGACCTGGGGGCTTTTTATAAATTAAAAGACCGTGAAATAGTTTTCCAGTTAAATATTCTCTCCCTGACAAAAAATTATTCCGCACAGACCCATAAACTGGCATTGAAACTTATCAGAGAAGGGCTGATTGATGTCATAGGCACAGATATCCACAAACCTGCTCAGATACCTTTGATAAAAGAAACACTGACGGGTAAACTGTTTCAGGAACTTGCCCGTACCGGCCAGATCAAGAACAATATGTTGTTTGCTTAGAGAACGATATCCTCTATCGTTACTGTCGGAGCGATCTTTCGTATCAATCCCTGTAAAACCGTACCGGGGCCTAATTCATAAAATGTCTTTGCCCCATCATTAACCATGCGGGTAACGCTTTGCGACCATAACACCGGTGCGGTCAGCTGCTTGTTAAGATTCTCTTTGATCAGGACAGGGTCTGTTGCCGGTTTTGCTGTTACGTTCTGATAAACCGGGCATACCGGTTCGCAAAATACGGTATGTTCAATGGCGCTGGCAAGGTCAGTACGGGCAGGCTCCATCAGCGGAGAATGAAAAGCCCCTCCCACATTCAATGGCAAAGCCCGCCGTGCACCAGCGGCTTTGATGAGTTCACAGGCCGTATGAACTCCGCTTATACTTCCCGAAATAACAAGTTGTCCCGGACAGTTATAATTGGCGGCAACCACCACATCATCAATTCCCTTGAGGATCTCTTCTGCTTTTTCATCGGTAAGTCCAATAATGGCTGCCATCGCCGACGGTGATTTTTCACATGCTTTTTGCATGGCCTGTGCACGTTTCGATACTAATATCAACCCGTCTTCAAACGACAAGGCTTTTGCTGCCACCAGGGCAGAAAACTCACCCAGGGAGTGTCCCGCAACCATGTCCGGTTTGAACTGATCCCCCAGAATTACCGAAAGGATCACAGAATGAAGAAATATAGCCGGTTGGGTAACCCTGGTCTGACGAAGATCTTCGTCGGTTCCGTCAAACATATAATCTGTGATCCGGAAACCTAATATTTCATCAGCTTTTTCAAACAATGCTCTTGCTGCCGGAAATTTTTCAAACAAATCCTTACCCATTCCCGCGTACTGGGCTCCCTGCCCCGGAAAAACGTATGCTTTCATAATTTTTCAGGCTATTTTCTGCCACCCATCAGGCGGAGAAGAAATAAAAAAAGATTAATAAAATCAAGATATAAGGTAAGCGCACCCATGATAGCCATTTTCCTAAATGCTTCCGCTCCGCTTACCGCGCCGCTTCCTATTCTTTTCAGTTTCTGAACATCATAGGCCGTCAACCCGGTAAAAACCAGAACACCGATGATGCTGATGATATACCCCATCGTATCGCTTTTCAGAAAGAAATTTACAATCATGGCAATCACAATTCCAATGACTCCCATCATTAACAGAGAGCCGAAGCGCGTAAGATCTGTTTTGGTCACATAGCCTGCTACAGCCATTACACCAAACATTCCGGCCGTTATTGCAAACGTAATTCCAATGGTTCCAAGGCTGTAAGCTAAAAAGATAAAGCTGAAACTCATGCCCATCAGAACGGAATAAACAACAAACAGTATGGCCATCACCGGTGCCGACAGCTTCTGATATCCGAAAGACATCAACAGGACAAACCCCAGCGGCGCCAGCATAACGATCCAACCCAACACAGACAAACCCCCTTCGGGTTTTACTAAATAACCCATTAAAGACGGGGAGGCTGCCCAGATGAAAGATGTGACGGCGGTAATGGTCAGGGCAAGGAACATCCATGAAAAAACTCTCGACATAAATACACGGGTATTGGCAGTTATTTCTGCAGTATCCCGGTATCCTATGGTTACATTTTCTTCGTTGTACATTTCAAAATTTTTTTTGCAAAATTAATAAAAATCAATGTAGCTTAGAACTGATCAGTGTCAAAAACTCCGCACGTGTCTTTTCGATAAGGAAAGCCCCCGTAAAATCGGAGGTGGTCGTAACAGAGTTCTGTTTCTGTATGCCTCGCATCATCATGCAAAGGTGGTTGGCTTCAATAACCACCGCCACTCCCAAAGGTTTCAGGGTTTCCTGTATGCACTCCTTGATCTGCGAGGTGAGGCGTTCCTGTACCTGAAGACGGCGGGCAAACGCATCTACCACACGGGGTATCTTACTTAACCCGACAATATATCCATTGGGTATGTATGCAACATGGGCTTTCCCCACAAAAGGCAGCATGTGATGTTCGCATAGGGAATAGATTTCAATATCTTTCACAATGACCATCTGCTTATAATCTTCTTTAAACATGGCAGACCGGAGGATTTCCCCTGGATTAAGATCGTATCCGTGCAGAAGGTACTGCATGGCTTTGGCTACACGTTCGGGGGTTTTAAGTAAACCTTCCCTGTCGGGGTCTTCACCTATCAGTTTGAGAATATCCCGGTAATGAGAACATAATTCCACGGTGTTTTCGGGCTTTTCCTTTACTACAATCCCCGGTACGTCATCCATTTCATTTTCATTGAGCATCTCTTTGTCTATTGCTTTCATAAAGATATCATTTTGTTATTCGCCATAATATTCAACAAAATTGTTTTCTGTTTCGCATACTTTCACACAATGAAGTTTGGCATTATGTTTTGCAATCTGCGCCGCAAGCTGTTCCCAAATAGCAATGGCAATATTTTCGGTGGATGGCTGCCGGCCATTCATAAAATCTACTTCCAGATTGATGTTCTTATGATCCATTTTTTCGATGACTTGTTCATTGATGATTTCACTCAGGATTTTTATATTGATGACAAACCCTGTTTCAGGATTTACAGGCCCGCAGACTGTAATAAAAAGCTCATAATTGTGTCCGTGCCAGTTGGGATTAGAACATTTGCCAAAAACTACCAGGTTTTTTTCGTTTGAAAAATCGGTGCGAAACAGCCTGTGGGCTGCATTAAACCGTTCACGGCGCGTAAGAAAAACCATTTTTTGTTTTTTGCAAAATTACAACAAAAACACGAAATGCCCTGATATGTTGTGTGGAAAGTGTCGGGGTGATTGGCAAGTGTTAAGCCATACGCGCAGTCACCCCGATACTAACTCAACGACCGCCTGCAGCGTATGCCTTTTGCGATCCGCAGAAGCTCCTGCGGAGCAGCCGTACCGCCACTTTTACCCATGCTCCGATACGAACTCCATCTTCAATTCCTTGCTGTGTCCGGCTCTGCGATATATAAATAAATAATGCGAAACACAAGTTATTAACAATAGTATGATGATAAAATCAAAAAAAATATTGTAAATCATTTGTTTTTATAATTTATTTTTACATCAAATAATTAATTATTTAACGTTAAATTAAAAATTGACAACATGAACAAACAAGAATTAATTGATGCAATTGCTAAAGAAAGCAAATTAAGCAAAGCCGCTTCAAAAAAAGCTTTGGAAGCTTTGACAAAATCAATTGGCGTTGCAATGAAAAAAGGTGACAGGGTTGGTTTAGTTGGTTTCGGATCGTTCTATGTCGCAAAAAGAAGCGCCAGGACAGGCCGTAACCCTCAGACCGGTGCTAAAATCAAGATCGCCGCTAAAAAGGTTGTTAAATTCAGACCGGGCGCAGGCCTTGTTACAAAATAACAACTAAGAAAACAAAAAAAAAGTCCCGGAGAAATCCGGGACTTTTTTTTATCCTTGTGTTGTCATAACAAACCTATGGTATAGTGTGGATTTTGATACACCACAAGTTTTTGCTGGATGATCCTTACATTCAATCACCAAATCAGGAGTCCTGAAATTTGAGTAAATCCTTTTTATGAAAATTTATTGTTATTACGTCTATATTCTAACGAACACTAATCATACAGTTCTTTACACCGGAGTTACTAATGATTTGGTTAGAAGAGTTTTTGAGCGCGAAAAGAAAATTTTTAAAGGATTTACTTCCAAATATAATGTCGATAAGTTATTATATTTTGAAATATTTGATTTTATTGATTTAGCAATAAAAAGAGAGAAACAGATTAAGGGCTACTCGAGAATGAAAAAACTTGCACTAATTAATACATTAAATCCAAAGTGGAATAACTTGTACAGTGAAGGAAAAATTGATTGGGGTATACAAAAACACTAAAAACGAATATGTAAAGAAAAAAGATTCCTCACCTGCCTGCCTTCACTATCGTTGCGGCACGCAGGTTCGGAATGACATTTCAATTTTGGTGGGTATGGGAGGAGGAAAGCAGCGGGGCGCAAAGCGCCCCGCTGCTTTCCTCCTCCCAAAAAACAAACCATACTGTCATTCCAAATGAAGTACCGATTCCGATATCTATGGGTACTATCGGAACTATCGGTACGAAATGAGGAATCTCTTTGTTTTCAGGTGCTTCAATGGGGTATATAGTTACTAAAAACAATATATAAAACTTTCTGCAAATAATAAAAAGATTCCTCGCAGTTCTTTCTTTAACTGAGTCCCGGAGGGCTACGGCTCGGAATGACAGGCTGTGAGTGTCATTCCAATGTAGCGAAGCGAAATGAGGAATCTCTTTTTTTTCAAGTACTTCAATGGGGTGAATAGTTACTAAAATTTATAACCACAAAGGGTGCACCAGGATTATCAAAGTTTATGAGTTAATCAGGTAAAAACCTTTTCTTACATTTTTACAAACTTCTTTCTCAAAACATTATCGTGAAAAGTGATTTTGACGATATAAACACCGGCATTGAGGGCAGACAAATCGAATGTATGTGCATTATAACCTTCCGGCTGCTCGCCACGATACAATTCCTTTACTTTTTCACCCATTTCAGTGAATAACTCAATAGCTACAACATCGGTAAAAGGCAGCACATACTCCAAAACCAGATTATTGATTACGGGATTGGGATAAGGATCAGAAAAGGTAAAATTACCATTTAATACTGCACAGTTTTTATTATCAGAGAGGTCGTCCTCTTCCAGTTCAGGGGCAAGTGAAGCCGTGACGCAAACATAATCCACATTTTGTCCGGCCGGGACTTCAGGCTGTGCGTTAAAAATATAGTGTATAATCTGTCCCTGCATTAAGGCTCCATACCAGTGTTCGTGCATGATATTTCCGTTCTCCAGCTGCATGGACACATCGATGTGCTCTATTTTCCGGCTTCCGGAATTCAGCAGATCAGCAGATAGGCGAAGGATATTTCCGTCTATTACGCAGGAAGTGTTTAACACCTCGATATCTACAGTGGTCGGCAACACATAAACCTTGTGAGAAACCGTGTCGTAACAACCTGTAATATTGTATGCTGTCAGAAGGACATCAAAAATGCCCTGAGACAGATACGTATGTACCGGATCCGTTGAAAAATCCGTATCTCCGTCACCAAAGTTCCACAGATAAGTGTTTGCGCCGGTGCTCAGGTTGGTAAAACTGACCGGCAGGGGAGGGATACCATATTCAGGTGTCAGCGAAAACCCGGCAACGGGAGCAGGATATACCCGGACAGGAACGACAGCGCTGTCTGAACACCCATATTCCGTGTTGATTTTCAAAGTGACATTATAAATTCCGGTGTCCGGAAATACAAAAGCAGGGTGCTGGTCTGTGGAGGCTCCTATGCCGCCGAAATTCCAACTCCAGTGGTCAATGTTTCCCAGTGTGCTGGTGCTGCTATCCGCAAACTGTGCAGTCGTATATATGCAACTTCCGGTATATCCGAACGATGCTTCGGGTATCGCTCCTATGATCACCGGTTTGGTAAGCGTAACTTTGCACCCGTTCAGGGTTTTAATGGTCAGTGTCACATTATATATTCCCTCGGTGTCGTATGGGTGCGAAGGATTGGAAATAGAAGAAGATGTCCCGTCGCCAAACTGCCATTCAAACTCAGTGATGGTTTCCCAGGGAGGCAGGACGGTCTGGTCGGTAAAATACACCAGATGACCGGCACAGGCAGTAGTATACTGGAAATTAACCGCAGCTGATTGTCTTATGGTAATGCTTTGTGCTGCCGAATCGCTGCAGCCGGCATCAGACACCGTAAAAAGCTTTACCGTGTAGGATCCGGAAGAGTCATAGGTATAAACCGGGTTTTGAATTCCCGAAGTGTCATTTCCCGAACCATAGGTGTCGCCAAAATCCCAGTGCCATTCCGTCAGGTTTCCGTATGGACATAAGGTGTTATCCTCAAAGGATACGGTAACCCCGCTGCAACCCATAAAGGGCAGAAAACTAACGTCCGGCACTGAAAAGACTGTCACATCTTTTTGAATGGTTTTAGTACAGCCGGAGTCGGTCACGACGGTAAGTTGTACATTGAAAATGCCGTCGTCCGGATAAACGTGGGCAGGATTTTGTATCATGGATGATGCAGAATCTCCAAAGTCCCAGAGTCTTGTTGCAATGGAGAAAGGTGGCGGCACTGATGAAAGATCCGTAAAATGGGTTTCGTTTCCAAAACATGCGGAATCATAGGTAAAAGACACCACCGGCATCACGCCGTTTACCGTCAGGACAATGGTGTCGCGGGCAATACAGCCGTTGATATTGGTTACTGTAACGGCGTATACAGGCGTGGTTCCCGGAGGAGAGTTAATGGGCAGGAAGCTGTTGCCGGAGTTGTCCGACCACAGATAACTGATAGCCTGTTGTGCCCCGTTCACCAGGCCGATATGATCGCCCTGGCAGATGCTTCGGTCGGGACCTAAACCGGCCAGGACAGGGAAGGAATCAGCCACAACGTTATAAATTTGGGTACGTTGGCATCCAATAGTATCATATACGGTCAATGAATAAGTGCCTGGTTGGGTGACGGAAAAATCAGCTGTAGTAATACTGTCAGGCAGCCATAAATACGTATAGTCATTGCCAAGATTGACTGAAAAGTTGAGCGTGTCACCTAGACAGTATTGAGTGTTTTGATTTGCGATGGCAGGTATGTCAACCATGAGAGTATCACTGCTTTGGTAACCAAATATATCAGTAACTGTAACAGAGTAGTTTCCGCTTTGAGTGACATTCAGTGTTTGTGTGGTGTCTCCGGTATTCCATAAATAGTTTGTAAATCGGGATCCGGCATCTAATAACACATCACAAAAACCGTAAAGTACTTCAATGTCTCTTCCAAGATATACAGGAGGTGCGTATTTTCTTCTGAGATAATCCTCAACTTTAATTCTGTCTGATGCGGATAGCAAAGAATCGTACATTATTAACTCAGCAATTTTACCAACCATCCGTAGTGTTCCGCCCTGTCTTGCCCCTATTGTTAATCCACTTAATTGTGATGTACCGGTACTGAATCCTTGCCTTATTAAAATACTATTTTCATAATAACTGGAGTTGGCACCATTGTATATGCAAGTTGCAATGTTATATTGTAATGGTACAATGCTGTTAGTTACAGTATTATTTAAATAAGTATTAGAAGTATTATAACCATACCAATTTCTAAAGGAAGATTCGACTCCGTCAAAAACTATATTGGTTGTTTGAATAACATCAGGTTTCCAGACAACAAAAAAAGTGTTGGGACGAATTATAGTATCATTAAAGAAAGCTGTCAAATATTGATTCCCATTAAAATAAACTACAGGCAGATTGTTTAATTCGTTTTCAAGAAATACGGGGCTGTTAGCTATTGTGTTTTGCAAAGCATCTATACTATTTCCACTCCGGTCACTCCATTTTGATATTTTGCCGTTTGTTTCAACAATACCAGTATCTGCACAATACCAAACATGTAAATTTGACAAATCAGAAGGCTGAAAAATGCTAAAATAGTTAATGTCTGAACTATTAAATATTACACAAGGATTATAAGCATTAACTTTCCAGAATGCAGAACTGATATCGTTTGGTAAAGAAATATCTATGTTATTACTGAATATTTTGTTTTTGGTAAAAATAGTATCGCTAAAATCAGTATTATTGGAAAGTATAATTTCATAATAATAAGCATTTTGTGATAATGACCATTGAAAATTAACAATACTATTAATCAAAACATCATTATTAAAAGGGTATTCCAATGAAAATTGCGAAGGAGATGGGTAATTATCCATTACAGTAATGGTGTCTTGGGTAAAAGCGATACAATTCTTGTCACTGACGACCTCCAGTTTTATTTCATAGTCGCCTGATATATTAAAAAGATAATTTATGGTGTCTGAATCTGAATAAAAAATGTTATTGATAAACCACGATTGTTGCATTATGTTTTGACCTTGAGGAATATTAATATCAGCAATATATTCTGATAAAATATTTGTACAAACAGGCAGCGTATTTGTAATTTCAACTGATGGTATGTCATAAATTTCAATGGTAAAAGAAGTGTCTTTAATACAACCGCTATAGGTTTCCACTATTAATTTTATATTTTTTAAACCAAAACTGTCAAATAAATATTGGGGATTTTGAACAGATAATGTGTCCTGGCCGGAGATAAGCCATTTATTTGATACAATACTATCTATTGGTAAGGATAAATTCGTAAAGGCCGTGGAATCCCCAAGGCAAAAATTTTCAACCAGGAAGTTTGGTGAGGGAGTTATTCCTTTAATTACAAGGGTGTCAGAAAATCTGACAACGCATGAATTATTACTGGTGACTTCAAATGTTAGCAAATAATTTTCTACGTCGTTGAATATGTGTCGTAGTGTATCATCATCCGAAACAAACGAATTGTCAATGTACCATGCCTTATTTGTTAAGTATTGCCCTGTGGGAGTAATAATTTCTGGAATAAATTCAATAGTTGTGTTTGAACATGCGGGGTTAGTAGTAAAAATAAGCAAAGGAGTCTCAAGAATTTCAATGGAAAAAGATGTGTCTTTTATGCACCCTCCATGCGACTCTAATAGCAGACTTATGTTTTGCGTACCATAATTACCAAACTTGTACGCTGGACTTGGTGTGTTGATGGTGTCGTTTCCAGGAAAAATCCAGTTATATAAAGCGATACTGTCGGGGTGTTGTGAAAAATCGGTAAAAAATGTTGAGTCACCAAGGCAGAAATTTTGTACTGAAAAGTGTGGTGTTGGGGCAACGCCTTTAATGCTGATATATATTGAATCAGAACCCTCACACGAATTTCCATTCATAACATTAACACGGTATTGCCCACTACTATAAATATATAACTCCGGGCCATTGTAACTGCCCGGAAGCCATTCATAAGACACAACCTGGTCAGCTCCTTGCACTAATCCAATTTTATTTCCGATGCAAATTACGGTGTCATTGCCAAGAGAAACATTTACCGGAAAACTATCAATAGCTAAGTTAAAATATTTAGTATACGAACATCCAATGGTGTCTGATACTTTCAGCCAATATTCGCCATCCTGAGTGAGAGATATGGAGTCGTTGATTGACAGTGTTGACCAAAGATAATTATATGCTCCGGAAAGATTTACACTAAAAATTGCCGTATCGCCAAAACATATATTCTTGTCTCCAATTGCAAAAGCAATAAGCCCAACATTTATGGTGTCTGATTGTATCCGGCCAAAAACATCTGTTGCTCTCACCCAGTATCTGCCACTTTGATTTATTGTTATACTGTTTGTTGTATCACCTGTTGACCATAAAATATCAGTAAACAACGCATCTATACGCAATATTGTGTCTGTTGTATTTGCACATATATCTTCGCCCAAATAAATATTTGCATATTTATCCATCAAATAATTCTCAACTTTTACCCTGTTTGTGTCTGCAAGTATAGTATCGTAAAAAATTATTTCTGCAATATCACCTTTAAATCTATAGGAAGCAAATCCGGTTAATTCGCCGATCCACAATCTGGAAACACCATTGGAACCACAATTTCCAGATATTTTTAATTGATTATTTTCATAAATTTTTGAAGTGCTTCCGTTCATATTCCAAGAGTGCACAACATAGTTGCTGGATATTAAACTACTTGTACCAATTAGGTTGGTTCCGGCATTGACAACTGTTCTATTGTTTGTAGCGGCATACAAGCCATTGGAATTAGTGCTATTGATAGAAAACGCTGTGCTTGAACTTGTAATTGGCTTTAAAGACTTCCAGACAATAAAGAACGTATTTGGTTGAATGTAGGTCGAAGAGAAATTCACAATCATATTATCATCAACACCATCAAATCTGATAACGGGTTTTCCGCCAAGTGAATTTTCAATTTGCAATGGACGGGCATTTTCTGTTGTTTGAGTTACATGAAAATTGTTCCCACTTATATCATTCCATTGCGAAACTTTACCCGCTGTAATAATAACTCCGGTATCTGCTGCTAACCACAATTGAAGATGTTGAGTGGAAATTTGAGATACAACTTTGGTGAAGGTCAATACAGCTAAAAAAAATATGAATAAATATTTGAAGTAATTCATTTCTTATTTATTTAAGGCAGTTGTATAACAAAGATAAATCTTTTTATGATTAAAAACTACATTTCGGTTTAAATTTTTATAAGGATTCTATTATGTTTAATAAAATTTTTGTTTTTTTAAAATCTTATCAAGCACTAAAGCAAAGATAAAAATAAAAAGCTCTCCTAATAAAAACCACAACCTGCTTAATACGGATATACCTGTTGCAATATCTAACGGCACATTAAAAAGAACCAGGCAGGCAACTATTATGCCCTCTCTTATGCCAAGTCCGCCAGGAGCAAACAAAACAATAATTGCAAGTGTTGCTGATAATGGAAAAGCAAAAATTAAAAATAAAGAAACATCCCCAAAATAAGCTGATTTTATTAATAGATAGAAGCCTATTGACCAGAAAATCCAGTTCAGAAAAAAAGAAGGGCAGATATTAATTACGTCCTTGATTTTGAATTCCTCAATAGTTAGATTTTTCCCTAATTTTATAAATAGTTTTTTAAGTATTGAAAAAAAATATTTATTGAAAATTAGAATCAGGGTAAGAAACAAAAAAACTAATATACTTATAATATTCCAAATGTGCGGAATATTGATAGTAAATAAGATGATACCCCCTAAAAATAAACCTGTCCATAAAATGATGATCTGATTTAAAAAAGATGATGTGGTAGTCTTACTTATGGGTACGTTCATTTTTGATGAAACATAGGCTGCCCTGCCTAAAACAACCATTATCTTGCCGGGTATATATTTCATAAATATTGATAACCCGCTCGAACTTATGGCTAC
>Ga0209717_1001015_pt1 | contig 32118 bp, 23 predicted proteins | sample AD_UKC048_MetaG_FD_184418 | JGI IMG/M metagenome (GOLD analysis project Ga0209717, IMG submission 184418) | Active sludge microbial communities of municipal wastewater-treating anaerobic digesters from USA - AD_UKC048_MetaG (SPAdes) (version 2) | ecosystem: Engineered > Bioreactor > Anaerobic >...
GACACTGGCATCCTTGCCGAGCACCACCTTGACCTTGACCTCATCCTCCTGCACGAAGATGTCCCCTTCGACTACGGAGCCCTCGCCCAGCCGGATGGTGTACACCTGATTCCGGTCGCGGTTGCCTTTCGAATCCTTGATGATGATGTCACCCTTGACCACAGAGGCGTTGACGAGTTCGATATTGCCGTTGAAGAGGGTCAAATCCTGTTCGACGGTGGCATTGTCCATGCGGATGCCCCCGTTGATGGTGGAGACCTCCCCGTTGACCAGGCTGCCGGGCTGGAGGGTGATGGTGCCGTTCACGGTCATGAGGTCATTCTTGGACCTCGATTTCCGGCCCAGTTCGATCTCGCCGTTGACCACCTGGAGTTCGCGGACAATGGAATTCTGTCCGACACGAATGGCGCCGTTGACGGTGCGGCAGTCCCCGCGGATCACGCAGTCATTGCCGATGGTGATGGTGCCGTTGACGGTATTGATGCCGCTGTCGCGGCGTTCACCGTCCTGAACGTAGATGCTTTTGTTGATGGACGAATCGCATCCCGGCGTGATCGCCAGGAGCAGGCCCAGGCTGAGAGTCAGAGTGGTCGTTTTCATCACGTAGCCCTCACAATAAATGGTGACAGTGTGTGGCTTGCCTAATCCTGTTTACGTGACGAATTCCCGGGGGTTTCACTTTTTTTGCGTCTTTTCCTGCGCTGAATGAACTCGGGAGCCTCCTTGATGCTCTTGAAGAGGATGGGAATCGAGCGCACAGCGGCGCGCCAGCCGGTGCGTTTGAATGGGGCCGATTCCGTCCCGACAGTCTCGAAGCCCCTTTCAGTGGCCTGCAGGGTCTCGTAGTTGCGGAAAAGCCGGCCCCAGTGCGAGCTCAGGGCAACCGCCATTTTGCGTTTGGCGAACACGGGATACCAGAAGCTGTCGTGATAGGTCACCGAGGCGATATAGGACCAGGGGGCCAGCACGGTCTTGAGGCTCCATTCAATGGGCTTTTTCAGGGAGCCCCAGTAGATGCGATGCTGCATGCGCGAGGCGAAGGTCATCTTTTTAAAGGGGCCGACGAAGTGCCAGTTTTCGCGGCCCGCCTCCTCGTCCCCGACGATCTCGATCTCGCGCGGATCGCCGCAGCCCAGCCCGGCTTCATGCGCGAGGCGGATATACTTGATCGAGAGGGGATCGAAGCCCATCAGTTTGGCGGAAATGGCGTCGATGGCGACCATATCCGAACTGGCGAGCAGGAGATCCTTGACGTGGGGGGTCATGCAGCGCGGGCCGGGGCCGTCCCCGGCGAAGGTGCCATCCATCACCGCGAAAATCCCGGTATGGATTTTTTGCTGGATGCGCAGCAGGTCGACGAGGGTTTCGTGGATGACCGGATGGGTCCAGTGACGCCGCTCATTGAGCAGCCCCCCGAAGGCGTTCTTCATCGCCCCGGTCGTGGTGGTGAAGATATGGGTCTTGATGGTGGGGAGGTGGATGATGTTCTCGCCGATGAGCCGTTTGGGGATCATGAAGCCGTCCCGGTAGACCTCATTCAGGCAGAGGAACTGGTCAGTCAGATCGCCGACTGCGGTGCGGACGTCGATCCACTCCTCGTCCTCGTAGAGGTGGATGTTGCGCAGGCCGAAGGCCTTCACGACATTGACCTGCTTGTTCTCGCGCTCGCCGAGATGGGCGTCGACGACCACGGTGCGGTTGTGGCAGGCGTGGATCCTGTCGCGGGAAAAGCCGTCACTGAGCAGGGTGCGGATCACCCCCTCGAGCTGCCAGGGGGTGGTCGAACTGCCCGGGAAGAAGTAATGCCAGGAGATGTTGACCTTGAGCGCGGTGTCCGCCCCACGGTCGAGGACCTCCTGGTAGCCGGCCAGGTTCATCAGGCGGTGATAGTCGGCAAAGACGGAACCCGGCCTGGTTTTGACGACGGCGACGCGGCTTGCTCCCATACACAACCACCCTTTCACGATGAGAGTTTAGAGGACGAACTGCACCCGGTCCTGGGGCGTGCGGCAGTCCATGTCGGTGCCGCGGTCCCGGTGGTCGGCGATCTCGGCGGCCACGCCGATGGCCCGGCCGTAGAGGAACTGGGTGAAGCTGAGGTCCTGCACCATCTTGGTGGTCAGTCGGCCCTCCTGCAGGTCCTTCCAGACCAGCTTGAGGATGATGACCGCCAGGACGGCATCAATATTGACACAAAAGATGTTGCGGGTTGCACCTTCGAAAAAGAGCTCCTCAACGAGGTGGTGATAAAAGTCGAGGAAAACGTTGTGGATACTGCGCTTGTCGAACTCGCCGCGGATATACTCCTCGCGCGGATCGATGTTGATGTCATTGCCCTTGAAGACCGGGTGGTTGATGCAGGGGATGCGCGCGTACTGTAGTTCGCCGCTCTCCTTTTCGTTCTTTTTGTAGTCCCGGTAGGCGCGGGCCGCGCTGTTGGCCATCTTTTTGAGGTCAAGGCCGTGGTTCGGGTTACCCGGATCGGCGACTCCGCTCTTGAACTGCTCGAGCAGATAGCCCACCGCCTCGAAGCCGTTGCCGCCGTGCGCCAGTCCGGTGTTGGTGAGGAAGCCGAGAAAAGCGGTGGCGATGTGGTTGCGCGCGCTCACCGATTCCTTGGCTCCCTTGGCCGAAAGGGTGCCCGGGCCGTTGGTGAGGGTGAGGCCGATGAGGGCCTTGAACTCGAAGAGTTCGCTTTCAGCGGGTTTGCGGTTGAAGAGCACGGCAAAAGCGTTCTCGGTAAAGCTGCTGCGCAGATTGCTCACCTTGGCGTCGATGAGTTCGCGCCAGTAGCTGTTGTTCTTGCGGTCGATGACCGAATAGGCGACAATGCGTGCGATGATGTAGAAATAGGTCACCGCATCCTCGGCGACCTGACGGCTGATGCGTTTTTCCAGCATCGGTTTCCAGAACATCGAGATGGCGATGCCGCCGAGAAAGAACTCGTAATTGTCGCGGATCTGCAGCCTCTTGCTCTCGGCCAGCTCGATGATGTGCTGGATCACCCGGATGGGGAAGGATTTTTTCGGGCAGCGTTTGATCTCCTTGAGCAGGAGTTCGGAGACCGGGGTTTTACGCACCGGCTCGCTGGTGAGCAGTTGGGTGGTGATGAAGATGTCCAAGGCGGCCGGGAATTCGCTGGTACGCTCGTCGATCTCGAATTCGCGGATCATGTTGATGAGCACACGGGTTGCCTCGCAAGCGCGGGCCAGAAAGGGCTTGTCGCCGATGAGGGCGATCTGGGAGCCGATGTAGGCATTGGGGGTGCAGCCGTTGGCGCGGGCGAGGTCGATCAGTTCCATGCGGCGCTCCTCAATCTTGAGAAAGAGATTGAGGAGGATATTGATGGTGGGGATGTCAGCCGGGTCGGGCATCACCTTGGCCAGGGAGAAGTAGATGTTCTCCTCCATGGTGTAGTTGGAGAGGTCGAGGATCGATTTGCCGTGCAGTTCGGAGACCTGGGTTTTGGGATCCATGCGGGAGGCGCCCGATTTGTCGGCCATGGACTGGCGCAGATAGTTGGCGCCGACCTGGATATTGATCTCGCGGATCTGATGGTCGTACGGACTCATCGCCTTGACCACGGGGATGTCGAGCCCGGCGGGGAGCGGGAGCCAGTTGTCGCTGATCCACGGTTTGAGCGAGAGGTCGCCGCTGGCGGCGTAATCGGGACTTTCATCGATGGCCTCGAAGACGGCCTTCATCGCCTCGGGGAAGTGCTGGATCGAGGAGACCCGCACCCCGCGTTTGCTCACCCTGGGATGGTCGGGGTTGTAGGCGGGTACACCGAAATAGTCATCGAACCACTGCTCCTTGGAGATGGCGTCATCCCCCGAGCCGGCGAGGGCCCCGGCATGGCCGCAAGAGCGCTGGATATCCTTTTTCCAGCGGCCGGTGACGCAAACGACGATGGGTTTGTTAAAGCCGAAGCGGCGCTCCTTGATCCAGTCCAGGGCCTGTCTTTCGTAATAGCCGCCCGGCTCGACATAAAGGGCGATGGCCTTGGTGCGCGGGTCGTTCTGGGCGGCGTAGAGGAATTCAGGCAGGGCGAAGTGGATGTAGACGTCCTTGCCCGAACTGACGGCGGTGCTGAGTCCAAAGCCGGCGGTGCGCAGGTATTCGGCGATGGTGGTGGTAAAGTTGCCCGAATTGGAGTGGATGGCCACCGAGCCCTGGCGCAGGGCCTCCTCGGGATGGTCGCCGGCGAGGGCGCCGCCGACGCGGACATGGTCCCAGACGTTGGCGACGCCGAGGCAGTTGGCCCCGATGACGTCGACGCCTGCTTCCTGGCAGACGAAGCGGATGTTGCGCGAATCGCGTGTCGGCACCTTTTCGGTGACGATGATGATGCGCTTGAGGGCCTCGTTGTAGGTGACCAGCTCCGCCACCGCCTGGCCGACCGCAGCAGGGGGCAGGTAGATGACGCCGAAATCGAAAAAGTTGCCGCTCTGGATGACATCGCGGATGCTGCTGTAGACCGGAATGTTGCCGGCCTTGGTCTCGAGGACGCCCTTGCGCCCGTACTGGACGCCGGCGACGACATTGCCGCCGCTGTATTCATGCGAGACCGGGGTGACCTTGCGGCTCTCGTTGCCGAGAATATTGATCACGCAGACCCGTGAATCCTTGGTGACCAGTTCCTCAAGAGAGTGAATGCCGACAAAATAGGGAAATGGTTTCGTCTTCTGCTGTCTCATCGCTCACACCTTCTTCTTTTCGTATTCTTTTTTGCCCTTATCCGCCCACCATTGGTCGATCTGTTTGGCGTACTCCAGCACCTGAATCATCGAGGTGTCGTAGCCGAACATCTTGTAGGGGAGTTTGAGGGTGTCGAGGATATCCTTGGCGTAAAACATCCCCTTGATCAGATTGGGGCCGCCGCGGCCGACCACGACATAGACCGGCCGGGGACCGTGTGCGGCGACGTAGTCGCGCAGGGCATCAAAAATACCTTTGAAGGTCACATAGATGTCGGTGTTGTTGGCCTTGCCGCCGATGATGAGCAGGACGTTGGCGCGGCTGAGCCAGTTTTTGAAGACGATGCGGGCGATATCGTACATTTTTTCATAGGGGGGATTACCGCCGAAATCAGAGGCGAAAATGGCAGAGCTGCCGAGGGTCTCCGTAGCCGCCGAGTTGGCTCCACCGCCGAACATGAAAGGGATGATCGTGCCGGTGGGGTTGAGCTCGAGCACGTCGCTCTGCCCCTGATAGGTGCGGAGCTGGTTGATCTCCGCCTCGAAGGGGGTGATATCGGACTGGAAGATGGTGCTGGGCAGCCCGAGGCGTTTCCAGGCCGGATTGTCCTGGTCGAAGGCGGCCTTGAGATCACAGGCCACCGGCACGATGCGGTTGTCCATCCGGGCCATGCGGATCGGGTTGAGCTCCAGGGTGGTCAGGCCATAGCCGTCGAACAGTCCCCAGAGCTTGGGCAGATTGACCACCAGGGGCGAGATGAAGGCCTCCGGGCAGCCGGTGTCCATGAGGGCATTGGTGACATCGAAGGATTTGAGACCGATGAAGGGATCGATCCAGGTGACTTTCTTTTTGCTCTCGGGCAGGGCTTCGATATCCACGCCGCCCCAGGGACTGATGGTGAAGATCGGTTTGCGGTGCAGGGTCGAGGCGGTAATGCTGAAATAGACCTCGATTTCAGAGGGGATAAAGGCCTCATAGGTGACCCCGTTGGCCTCGACGGTCTTGGAGCCATACTGGTGGGTGGCGAAGTAGAGGTCGCGCTTGGCCAGGAGGGCATCGTGAACATTGTCGACGATGCGGACCAGCCCGGCCTTGCCCTTTTTGCCGACACCGCCGCTGAAGAAGGGTTTGACGACCAGTTTTTTATGGGCATTGAGGAGGTTCTGGATTTCCTCCTTGGTGGCGTCGGCAGTGAGGAAGGGAGCGTAGGGGAATTCCACCAGCTCCAGCAGCTGCGCGCCATACTTGAGTCCGGAAATCTGCATGTCATCTGCCTGATTCTAATGGGATAAGATTGGATTCACACAGAGGGAAAGATCACAGCAGGGCATTTCAAGGCCTCTATTCTTCTCTCTCTTTGGCCTCTGTGAGAGTTGGTTTTCAGTAAATAGTTTACATAATCCCCGGCTGAGAAGCAAGGTAAAAAAGGGGGGGTGTCAGTGGTTGATGATGCGGTTGTCACCGATGCGCTCGGTGCGGCCGCTGTGGTCGAACCAGTTGAGCAGAGGCACGGCATACTTGCGCGTAGTGCCCAGCAGCTCCCGGAACTCGCTCACCGAGATCTCCTCCTTGCCGGCGGCGAACTCGAGCAGACGCCGCTCGGCCTCGTCCAGGGCGCTGTGGAGGAAAAAAAGGTCGCCCTCGAGCCGGGCGATTCGCCCCATCCCCTGCAGTGCGCCAAGGATGCGTCTGATCTCGCCTGGAGGAAGGCGCAGTTCGCGGGCGAGTTCCCCCTCATCCGGGGGGGAGAAGAGTGAGGCCGCGAGCAGGGCGGTGATGCGCTCTGCCAGTTTCTCGTCCGCCGCGCCGAGCTGGATGGTATGGCTGGCCAGTTTGACCCACTGGGGCTGTTCAACCACGCGCTGACCGGCCACGAGTGCGGCCAGGGCCTGGTCGAAGAGCCTGGGTGCGGCTCCGCCGCCTGCCTGGGTCCTCAGCTCCGCCTTGCTCATGCCCGGTTTGAGGGGCTCACGCTCGTGAAAGGAAGCGAGGACGGAAACAACATGCTCCTGAAGCTGCCCAAAGCCCTCGCGATGGACGTAGAGGCTCTTGCTGCCGGCGCCGAAAGCGAGGAACTCTCCTCGCTCCACTCCCCCGCTCAAAAGTTCCCCGGCCTGCTCCCGCTCCAGGCCGCAGCGTGCGGCGATCTCGGGCGCGGCGAGCAGGGCGAAAGGATCGTTGAGCAGGGCGGAGGTAATCATCTCCATGGGATCAGGATGTTCGAGGGCCTTGAGATGTTCAATCACCTTCTTGTCGAAGCGGCGGTGGGAAGCCGCATCCGCCTCGAGGAGTATGCCCCCGCCGATGGTGAAGGCGGGGGAATAGTGGCGCATGACGAAAGGCTCGCGGCGCATGGCGACGGCGGGCTCCTCGAGCAGGAACTGGACGAGGGCGGAGGCGCCGGGCTTGAGGCGCTCGGTGTCCAGGAGCTTGACGCGGGCCATGATCTCGCGGGTGCCGAGGTGGAGGCGGACGCGCGCGCGGTTGACCAACTCCTTTTTGGCGCTCTTGAGCAGATCCAGCCGGCCGTCCATGAGCCGTGAGGCCCTGAACTGGCCAGGAGTGGCGAGGACATCGCCGCGCCCCACCTCCTCACGGCTGACGGCCTGGAGGTTGATGGCGGTGCGGTAGCCACTGGTGACTCGTTCAACGGTCTTCCCCTGCTGCTGAAGACCACGGATCTTGACCAGTCGGCCTGCGGGGAGCAGCTCGAGGCTTTCGCCGACGGAGGCGCTGCCGGAGAGGAGGGTGCCGGTCACAACTGTGCCGAAACCCTTGATGATGAAGGAACGATCCACCGGCAGCCAGAAGGTCGCTCGCGCCGGGCGTACGGGCATCCCGGCCGCCGCAACCGTCAGTGCCTCGCGCAGCTCCGGCAGCCCCTGCCCGGTGAGGGCGGAGACCTCGAAGAGGGGGGCGCCGGCGAGAAAGGTGTTCTTGACCGCTTCGCGCACCTCCTCGCGCACCAGCTCGAGCAGCTCCGCATCGACCAGGTCGATTTTACTGAGGACGATGAAGCCGCGCTGCAGCCGCAGCAGGGCAAGGATGTCGAGATGCTCCCGGGTCTGCGGCATTACGCCGTCGTCCGCTGCGATCACCAGCATGGCGAGATCGATGGTGCTCACCCCGGCGACCATATTCTTGATGAATTTTTCATGGCCGGGCACATCGATAAAGGCGATCTCGGGGCTGAGAAAGGCGAAGCCCAGGTCGATGGTCATGCCGCGCTCGTGTTCCTCGGCGAGGCGGTCGGGATCGGTGCCGGTCAGGGCCTTGACGAGGGCGGATTTGCCGTGATCGATGTGGCCGGCGGTGCCGATGATGATGGGCATGTTCTGGCTCTTCCCCCGCCCCCTAATCCAGACCCAGGCAGTCGACCACCTCGGCATAGACTCCGGCGGTCAGGCTGAGCATGGGGCTGTTGTCGACGCCGTCAGGATGGCGGACGGAGCGGTCGGCGGCGTTGTACCAGGCCCAGAGTTCACCGGTGGCGGCATAATTTTCCTGGACCATCGTGAGCCAGTTGGTGCCGATATCGGCGGCATCCTCCATGAAATCATAGTCGCACAGCCCCTTGAGGGTGGTATAGACATATGGGGCCTGGATGAGCGGGGCGTTCCAGATAGAGATCGTCTTGTCGTAGGGTTGATCGGTAAGTGTAAAGCCGCCGGGGGCGGTGAAGGCCTTGAGGTGGCTCTGGATGTGTTGGGCGCGTTTTTCATCGACCATCTCGACGAAGAGGGGCATGAAGCCGGCCAGGCTCTTGACGGAGCTCAGCTTCTTCTCCTCGAAATTGTTGTCGAAATAAAAGCCCTCGGTTTCGTTCCAACAGAAATCCATCATCTTTTTCATCGCAGCGCTCTTTTGCAGGAGCAGTTCATCGCCGTGGCCCTCAGCCTCGACCTGGAGGTCGTAAATCATGCGGGCGTTGCGGCTGAGCAGGGCGTTGAGGTCGACGGCGTTGAAGCTGCGTGGATCGGTGAAGCGGGGCGAATCGATCCAACCCGACTCGGCCATGGCGAGGGTGGCCGGATCGGCTGCACCTTCTTTGGCCGGATGATAGCGGTAGAGCCCGGTCGGGGTGGTGTGCGGCTTGCTGGTCCAGAATTTGAACTCATGGACCACATCAGGGAGCATGCGGCGCAGCCATTCCTTTTCACCGGTGGCGCGGTAGATGTCGCGCACCATCCAGGGAAGAAAGGGCGGCTGGGAGTGAGTGAGCATCTCGCGGGCGTTGGAGGCGGGTACGTAGCCGAATTTGCGCAGAAGAAAGATGAGATTCTCGACATTGTGGCGCGCGTAGTCGATCATGCGCATGCGCAGCAATCCCAGATTGATGAAATAGGTGTCCCAATAATAGAGGGCTTCCTGTTTGCCTTTGCCGGAGATGACGTAAGGGTAGGGCAGACCGATCAGGGTTTCGTTGTCCTGAGGTGTCTCGCGCACGCACTCTTCCTTGATGCGCGATTTGATTTCTGGGATCAATGCATGAAAATTCTGACTCATTCCCAACCTCACTTTTTTGAGTGCTTTTGCTCTAAAGATGCTGCCGGCGGAGCGCCGCAGCAGGCTTGCGGTGCTAATGCACCAGGATGCCGTTCACGTGATGGCACAGGATCCTGAAGGAATAGGATGCAGGTGAAGCGAAGGGATTTGGGGGTGTGTTTGGTCTCAGTCATTTTGCTGTGTGGGATCGGCTCAAAGAGAGTGGATAAGCCTCTAATTGAAAGTAACGCCGTGGATGGATAAAAGCAAGCAATATTTCCGGGATAAGCGCAATATCATCAAGATATAATATCGGCCAGTCTATTTCAGCCGGCGCAGGATGTGCCGCATGGCAAAGAGGCGCAGCCGGGCAGCGAGGTAGCGGCCGGGCGCGAAGTAGCGCAGCAGGAGCATATAGCTTTCGATAAAAGCGTAGAGGTCGCCCCCCGCAGTGGGGCGGATCTCCAGGGTGATGGTTCCGGCATATCCGCTACGGCGCATGGCCCGCAGCAGCTTTTTGATCGGCAGGCCGCCCCCACTGCCGAAGGGGAGGTGGCTGTCCTCCCGGCCGATGCAGTCGCTGAGATGAACGGAGCCGATCTCGTCGCTGAAGGCGATGAACTGCTCCACCGGATCATGGCCGCTGATCATGAAATGGGCGGCGTCGAAACACATGCCGGCATAAAGGTCGCCCAGGCGTCTTTTAGCTTCGCCAAGGAAGTCGCGGATCTGTTCCGGAGAGGTCGTGATCACATTTTCGAAACAGGTGGGCCGAGGCAGCCGCGCGGTCGCGGCGAAGAGACTTTCCAGACCGGCCTGCCAGGCCGGGGAATCGGGAGCCGATTCGGGTGGATGGGCAATGAAGTGGGTCAGGCCGAGCTGGTGATGGTGGCTTTGCAGGTTGGCGATGAGCCGATCGATCTTCTCCTGGTTGTCCGTGCTGGCGAGATCCCAACCGTCCTCGTCCCTGATCGGCAGATGAAAGGCGGTGCGCATCCCCCGCAGCTGTGGGAGAACGCGTTCGAGCTCGTCGACGACACGCAGGTTGAATTCAATAAAGTTGACCCCCAAGCGGCGCATGGCCGCAGTGATCGCCGCCGGGTGCCAGTCCTGATAGCCTTCTACAGTGAAGCCGATGAGCACGGTTCTCTCTCGAAAAGTGTTCCTGCGCCAGTCTTTCTTACAAAACCCCATTTGGCGGTTGTTTGTTCCCGTGTTGACGCAGCCCCGGACCCTCACATCGCAGCGAAGCGTTGTCCGAGCAGATAGGCCCAGTTGAGCAACAGTGCGGAGAAGAGTGCCTTGAGGAGAAGGGGGCGGGCGGTGCAGCTCCAGGTCACAGCCAGATTGCGGCCGAAAATAAGCCCGGCGAGGGCATTGGCGGCGGTGACGGCCATGCCAATATAGAAGAGGGTAAAGAGGGGATTAAAGCGCAGGGCACTCCAGAGCTGGGCACGGCTGAGTGCGATGCCGGCATGGGTCGCTCCGCAGGAGGGGCAGGGCAAGCCCGTCCAGGCGCGGAAGAGACAGCGCGGCAGCCTTTCTGCAACCCCCGGCAGGAAGTGGCTGATCGCCATCCCCAGCAGGCCGAACAGGAGGAGAAGAAGCCCGATCTCGAGATCGGAATATTTTGTGGAACGAATTGAAATCTTCATGCGTATCAAAAGCAAAAGGATTGACAGGCGGAGTTGTCGGTGCCGGCCCGAGTGCAAATCCGCCGGCAGTGAAAAAAGATACACTGCCACGCCGTCAAAAACAAGATATTTATTGGGCTTATTCAATGGAGGACATATGAGACGATGGTATGAACAGGCGGGAATTGCCCTGCTGGCAGGAATTTTGCTGGCCGCAGGTGGTGTCACCGCCCAGCAGATCGAAACCAGGACAGTCGTCACGGGAGGCGCCTGGCTGGGTGTCTACCTCGGTGACGCCGGGGAGGAGAGCGGCTGGGATGAAAACGAGGGCGCGATCGTGCGGGAGGTGGTAAAGGATGGACCAGCCGACAAGGCAGGGCTGCGCGAGAACGACATCATCATCAAGCTGCAGGACCGCACCGTGCGCGACGCTGACGATGTGACCCGGGACATCCGCAAGATGAAACCGGGCGATGAGGTGAAGCTGCTCGTCCTGCGCGACAAGAAAAAGGTCACCCTCACCGCCAAACTGCAGGAGCGCAAGCGCGTGCGCGAAGAGAGCCTGCCTCCAGCAGTTGATGAAGAGGCCAAGAAGGAGTTCGAACGGCAGCGGGATCTTCGCCCCCTGCAGGGGCTGTGGATGCAGAAGAACCGGCGCATGGGGGTGCAGCTGCAGGAACTGGACAGCGACCTCGCCGAGTATTTTCAGACCGGAGAGGGTGTGGGTGTGCTGGTGACCGGGGTGGAGAAGGAGAGCCCCGCGGCCGCGGCCGGACTCAAATCGGGTGATGTCATCACTGCCGTGAACGGCAAGAAGGTGCGCAAGGCCGGGGACGTGGTCAAGGCCCTGGAGGAGAACGAGAGCGGTGAACAGGAGGTCGCCTTCCTGCGCAAGGGGAGTACCCGGTCCGTGATCGTCAAGCTGCCCGAGCGCCCGGAGCGGAATTTCCGCATCCAGCTGGAGGGCAGCGGCTGGCCATTCAGCCGGGAGACGATGGAGGAACTGCGCGAGGATCTTGAGGAGCTGCGGCAGGAGCTCGACCAGCTCAAGATCAAGCTCGACATCCAGGTGGATGAAAAATAGCGGAAGCCCCGGGGCTGCCGCTGCATCAAGGCCGGAGAGAGCTCCGGCCTTTGTTGTTTCCAGGCGGTCCGGCGCTGAGCTGTTGTATCCGTCCTTCAGCACCGGTTGCGATGACCCGGCTTCAGCGGCGGCTGCTTCATGCGGGTGGGCGGAGTATTCTGCCCTTGTTTTTCTCGCTCCCTTTATTTACATTTAATGAAAAATCCTTTCGGAATGAGCCATGGACAAGATCCGCGTAGCTGTTCTCGGCGCCACCGGCATGGTGGGCCAGTATTTTCTTCATCTGCTCCATGACCACCCCTTTTTCCAGGTGGCGGCGGTCTGCGCCAGTGATGCCCGTATCGGCCAGCTCCTTGGGCAGGTCAGGCCTCTTCACCCGGCGGGGATCGCGCCGGAGTTGGCGGAAATGCGCTTTACCTCCATGGACGCCGACGCCATCGCCGCCCTCGAGGTCCAGGCCGCCTTTTCAGGACTGCCGGCCGAGATCGCCCGCACCATCGAGCCGGCCCTGGCGGGGCGCGGCATCCATATTTTTTCCAATGCCAGCGCCTTTCGCATGGATCCGGCTGTGCCCATTCTGATTCCGGAGATCAACCACCACCATCTCGCCCTCCTCCCCCGGCAGCAGCACAAGGGGAGGATCGTGACCAACGCCAACTGCACGAGCACGGGACTGGCGCTCTCCCTGGCTCCCCTGCGGAAACTCTCCATCCGCCGGCTCATCGTCGCCAGCTATCAGGCGGTTTCGGGGGCCGGCTATCCCGGTGTGCCGGCGCTGGACATCTCCGGCAACCTCATTCCCTGGATTGAAGGTGAGGAGGGCAAGGTGCGCCAGGAGTGCAACAAAATTTTCGGCCGCATCGGGGCCGGGGGCTTCGAACCGGCCGGCTGGGAGGTGCATGCCCATTGTGTGCGCGTGCCCACCCTGGTGGGCCATCTGGTCTCTACCCATATTGAACTCGACCGCGAGGTGACGGCAGCGGAAGTTGAGGAGTGTTACAGTTCCTTCCAGACGCCTGTGGAGGTGGCGGGCCTGCCCAGCGCGCCTGTCAGGCCGGTGCTGCTCACGCACGAAGCGAGCCGCCCGCAGCCGGCGCGGGATATCGAGGCCGGGGGGCCCGGGCGCACGAGCGGCATGGCTGTGGTCGTGGGTCGCCTCGAGGTCAGCGGTTCCGTCATCCGTCAGGTCAACCTGGCCAACAATCTGGTCCGCGGCGCTGCCGGCGGCTCGGTGCTCAACGCCGAACTGGCCCTGCGCGCCGGCCTATTTTCGCACTAATGCTTATCGATCGGGTTTGATCATGATCGTTATGAAAATCGGCGGCTCTTCGCTGCGCAGCGTCGAGTCGCTCCGCCTGGCGGCCGGGGTGATTCACGGCCGGCCCGAACCGGAAAAGATCGTCGTTCTGTCCGCTGTCAGCGGCGTCACCAACCATCTGCTGCGCAGCGTCGGCGAGGCGATGCAGAGTGAGCGCAGGATCGGGGGGCTGCTCGATTATCTCAACCTGCTCCATCGCGAGCTCATCCTCGGGACCATCTCCGACCGCAGGATTCAGCACCGGGTGCTCGATGAGGTGGCCTATCTCATCTCCCGTCTTGAAAAGCTTCTCTACGGCATCGCCTACACCGGGGAGTGCAGCCGGCGCATGCGCGATCTCATTATCTCGATGGGTGAGCGGATGGCGGTGCAGCTCCTGGCCGGCGCCCTGCAGCAGCAAGGCCTCGAGGCCCAGGCGCTGGATGCGGACAAGATCGATATCGTCGCCAGTGGCGAATTCGGCAACGGCAACGCCGAACTCGAAACCACCGCCCGGATGCTGCCCCAACATCTGCACGACCTGCTCCGGCGCGGCGGCATTCCGGTCATTACCGGCTTTTTCGGCCGTACACCCGGGGGCCATACCATCACCTTCGGGCGCGGGGGCACCGATTACAGCGCCGCCATAATCGCCCATGCCATGGAGGCCGAGGAGCTGCAGATCTGGAAGGACGTCGACGGCTTCCTCACCGCCAATCCCGAAATCGTCCCCGAGGCACGACCGCTCGACTACCTCGCCTACGACGAGGCGGCGGAGCTGAGCTATTTCGGCGCGGCTATCCTCCATCCGCGCACCGTCGAACCCCTCTCGCGCAAGGGTATACCGGCGGTGATCCGCAACACCTACCGGCCCGATGCCCCGGGCACGCGCATCGGCGCCGAAAAACAGCAGCACCAGGAGATCATCAAGAGCGTTGTCACCAACTCCGACATCGGCATGCTGCGGCTGCACGGGGCCAGCCTCGGCCAGCAGGTCGGCTTTTTAAAGACCGCGGTCTCGGCCCTGAGCGATGCCGAGATCAACATCATCTCGGTCATCACCGCCCAGACAGCGGTAAATCTTCTGCTCGGGAAGGGTGATGTGGAGCGCAGTGCCCGCCTGGTCGAGGGGTTGCATATCGCCTATGTCGACCAGATCGAACCGGTGACGGATGTGGCCTTGATCGGCGTGGTGGGGGAGGGACTTGACACGACGCGGGGGCTGGCGGCGCGGGTCTTCAAGGCGGTGGCAGGCGCGGGCGCCAATGTGGAGATGATCGCCTCGGGGGCGTCGAGGGTGACGCAGTATTTCATCATCAAGGAGAGGGACAGGGACGCGACGGTACGGGCGATCCACAGTGAATTCTTCGGCTCGCCCGCCCAGGCGGTGAGGCGGTAAAGGCTCAGCTCTTTTTCTTTTTGGCGGTCAGCTCCATGGCGGAAAAGGCCAGAACAATGCCGAAAAAGAGGGTCACTGATGCCCCGTAGAGAAAGCCCTCCACCCAGTCAGTTCCCTTGTTCATGGCGAAGTTGCGCCGGAACCAGATATCGGCCTCGACGATGTCGAATTTGGCGATGAGGCGGGGGGTATAGTCGCGAAAGTAGCTGTAGAGAAAGAAAAAAAAGGCGAGGAGGGAAAGCCGCCGCCCCAGCCGGAGGGCCGAAGAGGAGGAGCCCTTGAAGGCGAGCCAGGTCACAAAAGTGCCGAAGAGGGCCACGAGCTGAAAATGGTCCAGCAGTACTTTTTTTACTTCAGGTGGCATATTCGGGCTCCTTCACCGGGGCGGGCAGTCCCGCGCTTGCTCACTCCTGAATTGCCTCATCCCCGGCCTCATCCGTTCCCGAGTCAATGGCGGGATAGCGGAACTCCTCGAAATTGAGCTGCACTTCGATGTTGAAAAAGCGGTAGAGTTCAGCGAGCATGGCTGCGCCGTCCTCATCTTTGGTGCGGCAGACCAGGGTGAGCAGGACGAACTCTTGCTTGACGGTCTCCGCGGTGTCGCCCTTGCCGAGGGTGGTCTTTTTCTGCTTGATCGTGAAGGGGCGGATCGTCACCGCCGGGATCTGGTACTCTTCGCCGGTGAGGTTGTCCATGATGGAGAGGCGAACCAGGCCTCGGACCATGTTCTTGTAGAGTTCACGAATCTGATCACTGTCATCGATTTCCGCCTCGATCTGCATCTGGACCTGGCGTACGATGAGATCGTCAGCGCCCTTGTCGTCCGCCGGCCAGTACTTCTTGATCACTGCTTTTTCAAAGATGAGCATTTCCACTCCCTTGGCTTGTTGGTTCCACGATAAAAAAGTAATGAAAAATCGGCTGCAATGCAAGCGCTTATTTGCCGTGGTATGGGGCGGCAGCGGCGCCCGGCCGGGCCAAAATAAATCTTGACATAGAGAATAAAAATAGTTAACATTAACCGTATTTGGCCCTGGCTTTACGATTCAAAGGAGGTGGAGGCAATGCTGGTCCGAGCCAAGGTAGAACGTGTGACGCTCGACACGGCGACCAGCCGATTTGTGGTCATCCTCAAGGATGAAAAGCAGAGCCGGTGGCTGCCCATTGTGGTCGGTTCAACTGAGGCGCAAGCCATTGCGCTTCAGCTCGAGAATATCGCCCCACCCCGTCCCCTGACCCACGATCTCATCCGCAACCTGCTGGAGATGCTCACCATTACGGTGGAGAAGGTGGTGGTCAGTGATCTGCGCGACAACACCTATTTCGCGATCATCACCATGACCAACAACGGCAGGGCCAAGGAGATCGACGCGCGCCCGAGCGACGCCATCGCCATCGCACTGCGCATGAACGCTCCGATTTTCGTCGTCGAAGAGGTGATGCGCAAGGCGGCGATTATGGATGGCGTGCCCCCCTCCGAGGATGCGGACGATGAGCAGGCTCCCGGCGACCGCCTCGAGCAGCTTAATATCGATCTCATCAACGCCGTCCAGGAAGAGCGCTACGAAGAGGCGGCTCGCATCCGCGATGAGATCAAGAGAGTCAAGTCACACCTGCGTGAAAAGACCACCTGAGACGATTCCCTCTTTTCCCAAGAGCCTCATTGAATAATGAGGCTTTTTCATATCCACGAAAGTGAGTGCACGCATGAAGGAAAAAAGCAAGAAGGAGGGGGGCGCCGCCTCCCGCAGCCCCTGGTTCTGGATTCCTTCCCTCTATTTCGCCGAAGGCATCCCTTATGTGGTCATCATGACGGTATCGGTGATCATGTTCAAGCGGTTGGGCCTCTCCAATACCGACATCGCCCTCTACACCAGCTGGCTTTACCTCCCCTGGGTGATCAAGCCCCTCTGGAGCCCGGTGGTCGATATCCTCAAGACCAAGCGTTTCTGGATCATCGCCATGCAGCTGCTCATCGGCATCGGCTTTCTGGCGATCGCCATGGCCATCCCCCTGCCCAATTATCTCTTTTATACCCTGGCTGTGCTCTGGGTGCTCGCCTTCGCCTCCGCAACCCATGACATTGCAGCCGACGGCTTCTATATGCTCGGCCTTTCGGATGACCAGCAGGCCTGGTTTGTCGGCATCCGCAGCACCTTTTACCGTTTTGCGATGATCACGGGGCAGGGACTGCTTATCATCCTCGCCGGCTACATCGAGGGCCATTCCGGACTCTCGCCGGTGACTTTGCCGGTGCAGGCCGGACCGCAAACGGCGGCCGTGCAGATGTTTCATCCCGACTCTCTGGCGGCCGCCACGCCGGGCGGTGGTCTGCGGATGATCTGCGCGCCGGAACGGCTGATCATCAGCAGCGAATTGCAGCCCAAGGCCAGGATCGATTCCCTCTTCCGTTTCACCCATGCCTGGAACCTTGAGCACGGCTTTTATCCTGCCGAGAGCACAGCGCTCAAGAAGGAGGAGGGTGGACCCTCCTGGTGGTCCCGCAGCGTTGCCCGGCCGCTGGAGGATTGTCTCCGCCGCCATTTCGGCGAAGAGCGCGAGTTGGCCGCCCTGGGCGAGGCCCGCGCGGGCAATGTCGGCGCCGTCTATTTCCGCCTCTCACAGCCGCCCGAACCCGGCAAGGAGGTGGTGGTCAATTTCAGTCGCGATGCGGGCGACAAATCGATCAATCTCGTCGAGGGGAGCCGCCTGGTCTTCACGGAATCCAACTGGAACAAGCCGGCCATCGCCCTCATCCAACTCGATCCCAAGCTGCAAAGTGAGGCCACAGGCAGCTATGTGGCCCGCGCCGGCAACATCCCCCTCTCCTGGTCGGTCACCTTTATCGTCCTCGGCATCCTCTTTCTCATCTTTTTCTTCTATCACGGCTTCGCCCTGCCCAGGCCGGCCAGCGACGTCGGGGTGCAGTCACGCAACTTTCTCAGGGAGTTCTTCAACACCTTCGTCTCCTTTTTCAGGCGCAAGCACATCGGCGCCATCCTCGCCTTCCTGCTCCTCTACCGCTTCGGCGAGGCGCAGCTGGTCAAGCTCATCCATCCCTTCATGCTCGACAGCCGTGAACTTGGGGGACTGGGCATGACCACCGGTGAGGTGGGGCTGGTCTACGGCACTATCGGCATCATCGCCCTCACCATTGGCGGACTGCTAGGCGGTTTTGTCGTGCCGAGGCGCGGACTCAAGTTCTGGCTCTTTCCCATGCTCTTCATTATCCATCTGCCCGATCTGGCCTTCATTTACCTCTCCCAGGCCCAGCCGGATAACCTCTGGGTGGTAAGCTTGTTTGTCGCTCTCGAGCAGTTCGGTTACGGATTCGGTTTCACCGCCTATATGCTCTACATGATCTACGTCGCAGGCGAGGGCGAGCACAAAACCGCCCATTACGCGATCTGCACCGGACTGATGGCGCTGGGCATGATGGTGCCGGGCATGTTCAGCGGCTGGCTGCAGGAGATCATCGGCTATCGCCACTTCTTCATCTGGGTGGTGCTGGCGACCATACCCTCCTTCATCGCCGCCTATTTCATCCCGCTCGAGCAGGGATTCGGCAAAAAAAAGTGAGGAAGTAATGAAAGAGCTGATCGTCTGCTGCTGCACTTTGCTGCTTCTGACCGCGGCCTGCGGGGCCGGGACGCCGGCCTCCAAGCCGGTGAAGCTGGGCGTGGATGTGCTGGTGAGCGATCCGCCGCCCCTCATCCAGGGCAAACGGCTCGGCCTGATCACCAACGCCACCGGCCTGACCTCCGGCCATGAGTCGACCATCGATGCCCTGCGCCGGCTCCCCGGCATCCAGCTCGTCGCCCTCTTCGGCCCCGAGCACGGTGTACGCGGGGATGCCGAGGCCGGTGCAGCGGTTGAGGGATATGTCGATGCCAGGAGCGGAATAAGGGTCTTCAGCCTTTATGGACGCAACCACAAGCCCACCCCCGAGATGCTGGAGGGTGTGGATGTGCTTCTCTACGATATCCAGGACATCGGCTCACGCCCTTACACCTATATTTACACCATGGCACACGGCATGGAGGCGGCCAAGGAGAACGGGATCCCCTTTGTCGTGCTCGACCGCCCCGATCCCCTCGGGGGTATGCTGGTCGAGGGGCCGGTGCTCGATCCGCGCTTCCGCAGCGGCATCGGCCTCTATCCGATCCCCTACGTTTACGGTCTGACTGCGGGCGAACTGGCGCGGCTGTTCAATGAAGAATTCGGCATCCATTGCGATCTGAGTGTGGTGGCCATGGAGGACTGGCGGCGGGGGATGTCTTTCGAGGAGACCGGGCTGATGTGGGTACCGACCTCGCCCCACATCCCGCAGGCCCAGTCGGTCCGCCACTGCGCGGCGGTGGGCTCGATCGGCGAGCTGCACCAGGTCGATGTCGGGGTCGGCATGCCGGGGCCCTTTGAGTATGCCGGCGCCCCCTGGATCACCGCCGAGGAACTGGCGGGGGAGCTTAATGGCCGGAACCTCCCCGGCGTCTTTTTTCGTCCGCTTCATTACACCCCCTTTTATGGTACTTTCAAGGGGGTCAAGCTGCAGGGGGTGCAGATCCATATTCTCGATCCCGTTCGCTTCCAGCCGGTGGCGGTACAGATTCACATCCTTTGCGCCCTGCAAAAGCTCTACCCGGAGCGGAACATCTACGACACCTCCCGAATCGACATGTTCAACAAGGCGATGGGGACCGATCGGGTCTGGAAACAGATCCGCGCCGGCGCCGGTGCTGAGGAGATCATCGCCTCCTGGCAGAACGGCCTGCAGCAGTTCGAACCCCTGCGGCAGAAATACCTGCTCTACCGCTGAGCCCGGGGCGGACCCAAGGGGGGAGAAATGGCTGGGCGGGAACATTTCCTCCCCTGATGCGTCTATTAACCGTTCCCCGGCTATTGCAGGCGGCCCTACCCTGGCGCCCGTCCCAGCCCTGCGCACCGATCCCAGCGCAGCGAAAACACATCCCTCAAAATTGCGGTCCAGCCGGGACCGCCCGTCATTCATTGGACAGGTATATTCATGCTCAAAAAGATCATGCAAAAACGCTGGTTCTGGCCTGCCCTCGCCGGCCTGCTTCTGCTCATCTGGCTGCTGAGTGCGCAGAACGGCGACGGGTCCAGGAGTGAACCCGTTTGGAGCGATCTGCGCCTGAGCGATTTCAGCATCGATGCCGTGGAGACCGGCGAGGTCGAGGCAGTCCATTCGGTCGATCTCTCTCCTCCCATGGAATGGCGCATGGACATGCAGATCATCGCCATGGTCCCTGAGGGGACAGTGGTGAAGGAGGGCGATTTCCTCGTCCAGTTCGACACCTCCGAACTCGAGGATCGTCTTGAGTTGGCGCAGAACACCCTGACCTCCCTGCTGGCCCAGCGTGACGGCCTGCGCGCCGAGCAATCCGCGCGCATTTCCCAGCTTAAAGCCAATATTGCGGCCGCGACCTATTCGGAGGAAATCGCCGTCCTGCAGCGCGAACTGCTCAAGTACGAGGCGGCGGTGAAGCGGATGGATGCAGAACTCGAGGAGAAAAAGGCCCGGATTTCCCACATCGAGGCCCAGACCAATCTTGAGTCCCAGGAGGTCATCCATGCCTCGGCCTTGAGCACCCTGCGGGTGGAGATTGAGAAGAGCCGGGGGGAGGTGCGCGAACTCGAGGAGAAGATCGGCAATCTGACCCTGCGCGCTCCCATCGGTGGTCTGGTGGTTTACCAGGAGATCGAATCCGGCGGCGAACGTAAAAAGATCGCTGTCGGCGACAAGCCCCGCCCCGGCGAGCCCGTGATCAGTATTCCCAACCTTGATACCATGCAGGTCAAGCTGCGCGTCAACGAGATGGATGCCGCCCGCCTGAGCATCGATCAGAGCGCCCGTATCAGCCTCGAGGCCTATCCCGGCCGATCCTTTGATGGCCAGGTGGCGCGGATCGCCAAACTGGCGCAAAAGCAGGATTTCGATTCCGAAATCAAGGATTTCGAGGTCATCGTGCGCATGAGCCAGGCCGATTCGGTGCTCAAACCCGGCATGACCGCCAGGGTCCAGATCGCTCTGGGGCTGGAGCAAAATGTCCTCACCGCACCTACGGGAGCCATCTTCGAGCGCGGGGGGGAGAGAGTGGTTTTTCCCAAAAAGGGCTATCCCGAGCCCCTGGCTGTCGAGACCGGGTCGCGCAGCGACCAGCGCATCGTGGTGGTTTCCACCGAACTAAAGCCCGGGGAGCTGCTCTCCCTGACCGCCCCGGACAGCGGCTGGCACCGCATGGGCTATGCCGCCTATGCGGCCGCATCCTTGCGGCGCGGGCAGAACCTGAGCGCGGCCTTTGCCGAGATGGAGAGGCGGGGGCTGACCTATGATTACGATGGCAACCGCAACCGCCGGGTCATCGCCCGGGCCCCCGCCGGTGCGGCAGGGGATTTCGAGGGTGTGCAGGGCCGCATTCCGGGCATGCCTGGGAATGGCAGGCCGATGGAGATCGATCCCGCCAGGATGAAGCAGCTCGAGGAGGCGATGCGCGGCATGCAGCCCGGTCCGGGTGCCCCCGCCGGCATCTCCCCCGGCGACACCTCGATGGTGCGCCGCATGCGCCAGGGCAGACGGCCCGGCGGTCAGGGATTCCCTGGCGGCTTTACGCCGGGCGACACCTCGGGCATGCGCCGCATGCGCCCGGGAAGATGGCCCGGCGGTCAGGGATTTCCGGCCGGTGCTGCTCCTGGTGACAGCAGCCGCGCCAGGAGAAGAATGACGCCCCCGACGGGCGCTGAGAACCGCCGGACCCCGGGGGGTGAAGGATTTATCCAGGGCGCTCCTGACGGGAGCCGGCCCGGTCGTTGAGGTAAATGCTGATCTATTGTTGTTGGCTTAACCACAAAAGGCGAACAGATGAAGAAATACCTTGAAGAGATAAAAAAAGCCTGGCGCTGGTTCGACGCTCATCTGCTGGTGCGCCTGGGCAAATGGCGCATTCCCGTGCTTGTGCTGGCGGCCCTGCTCCTTGTCTTCGTAATCTACAAAAAGACCCTGGGCTCGGTCCCCGATGTGGCCACTACTGCCGCGCGCTTCGGCGACTTTGTCATCGACATCAACCAGAGCGGTGAGCTCTATGCAGTCAAATCGGTATCCGTGGGCGTCCCCGCCAAAGTCAGGGGCAGTCTCCGCGTTGTCGCCCTGGCTGAGGACGGCTCCCTGGTCCGGACGGGCGATTTCCTCGTCCAGTTCGACACCGCCGAGGCCAGTCAGGATCTCGAGGACCGTCGCAATGAATACGAATCGGCCCTCGCCGATCTGGCCAGCCTGCAGGCCTCGAACAGGTCGACCATGGCCCAGCTCAATACCGCCTACGAGACCGAGCAATACTCTTTTGAGCAGGCCAAACTCCGCTACGAACAGATGAAATACGAGGCCCCCTCCAAACAGCGTGAGCAGGAACTCAGCCTTAAAAAGGCCACCCTCTCACTGGAACAGGCCCAGCGCAAGATCGAATCCCAGGAGATCATCAACAAGGCGGACCTGACCAAAAGCAACCTCAAGCTGCGCCAGGCCCGGCTCCGTTATGAGCAGAAAGCCCAGGAGCTGAATGATCTCACCTTGCGCGCCCCCATCGACGGTATGGTGGTGCTGCAGGAGATCTGGGGCGCCAACGGCCGCGCCAAGGTCAAGGTCGGCGACAGTCCCTTCCGCGGCCAAACCCTGGTTGAGATCCCCGATCTCGCGACCATGATGGTCAAGGCCAAGGTCAACGAGGTTTTTATCAGCCAGGTGCACCCCGACCAGCAGGCGGTCCTCTCCGTCGACGCCCTCCCCGGCCAGCAGTTCTACGGCAAGGTGCTGCGTGTGGCCACCCTCGCCAGCCGTGAGAGCGACTCGGAAGTCAAGACCTTTGATGTTGAGATCCTTATCGACGGAGCCGACGGGCGCTTGCGCCCTGGCATGACCGCCCAGTGTCAGATCATCACCGACCGCATCAAGGACAAGCTTTTCGTGCCCCTCGAAAGCGTGGTCCACAAGGACGACACCACCATCGTTTACATCAAGAAGGGTGGTTTTAAACGCCGTGAGGTGCAGATCGGTCCCAAGAACAGCGATTTCATCGTCATCGAAAAGGGACTCAAGCAGGGTGATCTGGTGGCTCTGCGCGATCCCACCCTTCCGGTCACCGCCGCGGGGGAAAAGAGCACGGCCGCGATCAAGGAGAAGCGGTCTGAACGCCGGGCGCCCGGCGGCCGCGGCGCCTTTATGATCATGCGCTGAACAGAAAGAGTCCACATGAATATACGTGAAAGTGTCGAGATCGGCCTGGAGGGCATTCGCAGCCACAAACTGCGCTCGATCCTCACTGCCCTCGGGATCATCTTTGGCGTGGCTGCAGTCATCGCCATGCTCTCCATCGGGGAGGGGGCCAAGCAGGAGGCCCTCGAGCAGATCCAGCTCATGGGCATGAACAACATCCTCATCAACGATATCCCGATTGAGGATGAAGAGAGCGGTGCCGGCCGCAGCAATCTCTCGCGCGGGCTTTTGCTCGAGGATGCCGCCGCCCTGCAGACGATCAATCCCCTGGTGGCCATGGCCATCCCGGAGCGTTCGGTCAAAGAGCAGATCTATTTCGGCCAGGAGAGCGTCGAGGCGACTGTGGTCGGCACCCTGCCTGATTATGAGCGAGTGATGGCCTTCACCCCACGCCTGGGCGCCTTTTTCAATTATCAGGATGTCACGGAGGCGCGCCGGGTTTGCGTCCTCGGCGCCGAGGTCCGCTACGCCCTCGTTCTCTTCCAGGATCCGGTCGGTGAGCGCATCAAGATCGGCAGCCAGTGGTATACCGTGCTCGGGGTGATGGAGGAGAAGCCCAGCGCGGGCGCCGGCTCGGGGATTTCCGACAATCTCAACAACAATATCTACATCCCCATCACCGCTGCGGTCAAGCGCTTCCCCCGCTCCGTGTTCGCCAGCGAGATCGACCGTATCATCATCCAGGTCAAGGATTCCGGCCGCATCGAGGAGGCGGCCGCGATCGTCCGCAACAGCCTCATCCGCCGCCACAACCAGGTCAGTGATTTCACGATCACCATCCCCGAGGCGCTGCTGCGTCAAAAGCAGCAGACCCAGCGTATCTTCAACATCGTCATGGGGGCCATTGCCGGCATCTCCCTGCTGGTGGGGGGGATCGGCATCATGAACATCATGCTCGCTTCGGTGATGGAACGGACCCGGGAGATCGGGGTGCGGCGCGCGGTCGGGGCCCGGCAGCGCGACATCCTCGGCCAGTTTCTGGTCGAGGCCATGGTGCTCAGTTTCGCCGGGGGGCTGCTTGGAGTGCTGCTTGGCTTCATTCTGACCAAGGTTATCGCCCTCTATGCAGGCTGGCGCACCCTGGTCAGCTTAAGCGCCATCATTCTGGCTTTCACCGTCTCGGCCGCCGTCGGCATCGTTTTCGGCATTTATCCGGCCCGGCAGGCGGCCAGGCTCGATCCGATCGTTTCCCTGCGTTATGAATAGCGGCTTGCCGCGTGCTAATTCTTGAGGAGCATATGGTTCAGATTCGCTTTTTCCCCGTACTTGTCCTGATCTCCTTCGCGCTTCTGACCGCCGGCGGGCGGGGTTGGTGCCAGGAGAGTTCTGCGCCGGCGCTCGGCGACTCTTCGTCCGTCGCTGTGCCGGAGCATCCCGCTCTCCAGGCCGCAGGAGCTGAAAAAGCCATCCTCACCCTCGACGAGGCGATTAAAATCGCCCTCGAGCAGAGCTACGAGATGAAATCCCTGCGCCTGAGTCTGAATCAGGCGGCGCAGAATCTGATCGCCGCCAAGGGGCGCTTCAAGACCAACGCCGATCTCAGCCTGGAGGCGCCGAACTGGAACGAGACCGTCTCCGAAATCCAGGTGCCCGGTGCTCTGCCGGTCTTTAATACCACCGGCTACACCCGCTTCCTCGGCACCCTCGATATCAACCAGCCCCTGCCGACCGACGGCGCCTTCACCCTGCGCGGCCAAAGCTACCACCGCGATGTCTCGACCTATCTCCAGGAGCAGGATGAGGACGTCTCGCGCAGCGAAATCTACAACTCGATCAGCCTCCGCTTCAAACAGCCCCTCTTCGCGATCAATCAGCTCAAACTGGGATTGAAGAACGCCAACCTCAGCTACGAGCGCACCTTTCAGCGCTTTCGGCGCAGCGAGCTGGATATCGTCTACAGCGTCACCCGCTCCTTCTTTGATTATTATCAGGCGACCCGACGGCATGAGATCACCAGTGAAAACCTCAACCAGCAGCAGGAACTCTACGACCTGGCGGCAAAAAAATATGCGGCCGGCCTCATCCCCGAGGTCGAGGCCCTGCAGATGGAGGTCGATCTGGCGGAAAGCCGGGCCGCCCTGCTCTCGGCTGAAGGAGCCCGGCAGCGCAGCGAGGATAATTTCAAGCAGCTGATCGGACTCCAGCTCTCCGATGCTGTGGCCGTGCGCACTGATTTCGAGCTCGAAAAGGTCAAGGTTGATCTGGAGCGAGCCACGGCACTGGCGATGAAATACCGCACCGAACTGCGCGAGGGGCAGATCGATATCGAAATGGCCCGGCTCGACGTCAAGCAGGCCGATGCGCGCAGCGAAATGCGCGGCGACATCGCCGCCTTTTACGACGTCACCGGGGTGAGCAATTCCAGTCTGCCCTATAAATCACCCTGGGACCGGCTGTGGGATTCGAGTATCGAGGATATGGACCGCCGTCCGCACAACCGCGGCGTCACCTTCACCCTGACCGTGCCGCTCTGGGATTGGGGGGTCAACCACGCCGAGGTGCAGTCGGCGAGGGCGGCCCTTTCGACCAGCGAACTGAGCCTGGAGGAGCAGAAAAAAACCATCCAGCGCGAAGTGCGCGACGTGGTCATGCGATTGCGTGAGGCCGAAAACCGCGTCGAGGTGCTGAAAAGGAACCAGGAGGTGGCCCAGCGCGCTTTCGACATCACCCTCGAGCGCTTCAACAACGGCGATATCACCAGCCAGGACCTGGCCCTCGACCGCAACCGCCTGACCACGGCCAAGACCTCCTATCTCGAGGCCTATGTCGATTTCAAACTCGCGGTAGCAGACCTCCAGCGCAAGACCATGTGGGATTTTGTCCTTGACCGCAGCCTGCTGGATACGGCACCGGAAGCGGGGAAATAAGTTCTGACCGCATTTCCCTCTCTGCAGACCGGCCCTGCTGCGTGTAGAATAGGATGATTAAAGAAGCGTTTTCTTCGCGGACATTAACTTGATGGGACGGGTATGAAACTGACAGTCATCGGTTCCGGGTATGTGGGTTTGGTGGCGGGGGCGTGCTTTGCTGAAGCCGGCAATCAGGTCATCTGCATGGATGTGGACGAAAAAAAGATCGCCGGCCTCCGCAAGGGATTGATCCCGATCTATGAACCCGGTCTGGAGGGACTGGTCGAACGCAATCACAAACTGGAACGGCTCTCTTTCACCACCTCGATAAAGGATGCGGTCGAGCAGTCGGATATCCTCTTCATCGCGGTAGGCACTCCTCCCGAGGAGGACGGATCGGCGGATCTCAGCCACGTTCTGGCGGTCGCCCGGTCCATCGGCAAGCTCATGAACGGCTACAAGATCGTCGTCAACAAGAGCACGGTTCCGGTGGGCACGGCGGACAGGGTGCGCGAGGCCATCGCCGCGGAGACCGATCTCCCCTTCGACGTCGTCTCCAATCCGGAGTTTCTCAAGGAGGGGGCTGCCATCGATGATTTCATGTATCCTGACCGGGTCATCATCGGCACCCGCAATCCCAAGGTGGGGGAGATCATGCGCGAACTCTACCAGCCCTTTGTCCGCACCGGCAATCCGATCCTGGTCATGGATGAACACAGCGCGGAGGTGACCAAATACGCCGCCAATTCCCTGCTGGCGACCAAGATCTCCTTCATCAACGAGATCGCCAATCTCTGTGACCGCGTCGGCGCCGATGTGGAGATGGTGCGCCGCGGCATTGGATCGGACAAGCGCATCGGCCACTCTTTCATTTTTCCCGGCATGGGTTACGGCGGCTCCTGCTTTCCCAAGGATGTCAAGGCGATCATCCATACCGGCAAGCAGTATGGCTGCCGCCTCAAGGTCCTGGAAGCGGTCGAGGCCGCCAATGAGGAACAGAAGACGATTCTGCTGCCCAAGATCCGGGAGCATTTTCAGGGCAAGCTGGCCGGCCTCACCCTCGCCCTCTGGGGGCTCAGCTTCAAGCCGCGCACCGATGACATGCGCGAAGCCCCGGCTATCCCCCTGATCAACGCTCTTGACGCCGAAGGGGTCAAGCTTCAGGCCCACGATCCCGCCGCCCTTCATGAGGCCCGGCGGCTGGGCCTCGACAAGAAGGTCAGGCTGTTCGAAAACAACTATGAAGCACTGCAGGGCGCTGACGGTCTGGTGATTGTCACTGAATGGCTCGATTACCGGGAACCTGATTTCGAGCGCATTCGCAAGGCCCTCAATACTCCGGTCATCTTCGACGGCCGCAATATCTACAATCCGGTCAAGATCCGCGATCTCGGTTTCAGCTATTATGCCATCGGCCGCCCGCAAGCCTGACCCAGCAGCACGCAGACAAAAAAGCCTCCCGGGGCATGCCCCGGGAGGCTTTTTTATTGGAGTTGGCTAAAAGCCCTGATGTTCCGTGCGAGCGATGATTTCATCCTGCAGGGCCTTGCTGAGGTCGAGGAAATAGTCGCTGTAGCCGGCGACGCGGACGATGAGATCGCGGTGCTCTTCGGGGTGAGCCTGGGCGTGGCGGAGGGTGGCGGCGTCCACCACATTGAACTGGATGTGATGGCCGCCGAGGGTGAAATAGCCGCGCACAAGGTGGCTGAGGTGGTCGATTCCCTCCTCCCCCTTGAGCAGGGAGGGGGTGAACTTTTGGTTGAGCAGGGTGCCGCCGGTGCGGACGTGATCCATCTTGGCGGCCGATTTCAGCACCGCCGTCGGCCCCTTGCGGTCAGCCCCCTGGACCGGCGAGATCCCCTCGCTGAGGGGCGTACCCGCCTTGCGCCCGTCCGGCGTGGCGCCGGTGACCGAACCGAAATAGACATGACAGGTGGTCGGCAGCATGTTGATCCGGTAGACCCCCCCCTTGGTGTTGGGGCGGCCGTTGACCAGGCTGTAATAGATCTCAAAAACCTCGCTCATGAGTTCGTCAGCAAAATCGTCATCATTGCCGTATTTAGGGCACTTGTTGATCAGCCACATCCGCGTCACCTCCTCGCCCGCAAAGTCCCCCTGCAGCAGGGCGAGGAATTCGGCCATGCCGAGCCGCTTCTGCTCAAAGACGTACTGCTTCAGGGCCGCCAGGCTGTCGGTGACCGTGCCGATGCCGACCCCCTGGATGTAGCTGGTGTTGTAGCGGGCTCCCCCGGCGTTGTAATCCATCCCCCGGGCGATGCAGTCGTCGATGAGGATGGAGAGAAAGGGCACCGGCATGTGCAGGGCGTAGAGGCGTTCGATGATGTTGTTGCCGGCCAGCTTGATTGCGACAAAGTGGGCCATCTGCTGCCGGAAGGCGGCCATGAGATCGGCAAAGCTGTGCCATTTCGCGGGATCTCCGCTGTGCGGCCCGAGCTGGCGCCCGGTGCGGGGATCGAACCCGTCGTGCAGGGTCAGTTCGAGGAGCTTGGGAATGTTGAAATAGCCGGTGAGGATATAGGCCTCCTTGCCGAAGGCCCCGGTCTCGACGCAGCCCGAGGTGCCCCCCTGGCGGGCATCCTCCACGGACTTGCCCTGGCGCAGCAGCTCCTCGACTATTGTTTCGGCGTTGAAGATCGAGGGTTGGCCCCAGCCCTTGCGCACCACCCTGAGGGCGTGCTTGAGAAAGGCATCGGGATTTTTGCGACTGAGCTGGATGTTAGAGCTGGGCTGGACCAGCCGCATCTCATCGATGACCTCGAGGATGAGGTAGGAGAGCTCGTTGACCCCATCGCTGCCGTCGGCCTTGAGGCCGCCGCTGTTGATGTTGGCGAAATCTGTATAGGTCGAGCTCTCGGCGGCGGTGACGCCGACCTTGGGTGGGGCCGGCTGATTGTTGAACTTGACCCAGAAACACTGCAGCAGCTCGCGCGCTGCCTCCCGGGTCAAACTGCCCTCATCAAGCTCACTTTTGTAAAAGGGGTAGAGGTGCTGGTCGAGGCGGCCGGGATTGAAGGCGTCCCATGGATTGATCTCGGTGATGACCCCGAGATGGATGAACCAGTAATACTGCAGGGCTTCGTGGAGGGTGCGCGGTTTCTCGGCCGGGACGCGGCGGCAGATCGCAGCGATGGTTTTCAGTTCGGCCTTGCGGACAGGATCCTTTTCGTTTTTAACCAGGGCTGCCGCTTTGTCGGCGTAGCGCCTGGCCAGAACGATGATCGATTGCGCGCAAAGACGCATGGCCTTGAGTTCCTCTGCGCGGTCATAAGCGGTGGCATCATTGACGAAGTCGAGCTCAGCCAGCCGGGTCTCGATATCAGCGATAAAATCGTTCATCCCCTTGTGGTAGATCTTGTCGTCGAGCACGGTGTGGCCGGGTCCGCGCTGCTCCATGAACTCGGTGAAGATGCCCGCCTCATAAGCCTGCTTCCACTCCTCACTCATGCTGGCGAGGATCATCTCCCGCATGCTTCGCCCCCTCCAGAAGGGAATGAACTCCTCCCGGTAGAGGCGGCGGGTCCCCTCATCGACCCTGAAAAAGACCTTTTCGCGGCTGTCGAGGATCTCCAGGTCCTGGAGGGAGTGGCAGCAGAGTTCCGGAAAGGTGGAGGTGGCTTTGGGCGCGGGGCCGCGTTCGCCGACGATGAGCTCGCCGTCGTTGATACAGATTTCCTTTTCCTGCATGATGGCGGCAAAAACGCGGGCGCGCAGCATCGGAGGGGAGATGAGGCCGGCTTGACGGTAGATGCGGGTGACAATTTCGGCGCGTTCGGTGGAAAGGGTGGGAACGGCTTGCAGGCTTTTTTCGCGCAAAAGGCGCACGCGTTCGGTCATCATGGCAGCTCCCTGTAATAGTGGGCGGCGATACGGCTTCGGGGTGCACTCTAGCCCCCGATGTGGACCTCTTCGATATGGTTGCGCAGGTCTTGCGCCATTCTCTCGATCGCTGTATGATCGGGCGGAACGGCCTGCTCGAGATGGAAAGCCCGTCCGAGACGGTGATATTTTTCCGCTCCACCTCCGTGGAAGGGGAGGAGATGCAGCCTTTTGGTATGGTGCAATCGCTGGAGCAGCTCGACCAGCCCCTTGATATCCTCCGGGCTGTCGTTGACACCCGGGATGATCGGCAGGCGCAGGCTGATGGCACAGCTTCTGGCGTCAAGTCTGGTCAGATTGTCAAGGATGCGGCGATTGGAAACGCCGGTCCAGCGACGGTGTTTTTCCGGATCGACGATCTTGATGTCAAAAAGGAATCGGCTGGTCAGGGGGGCGATGCGTTCAAAGACGCTCCAGGGGGCATAACCGCAGGTGTCGACGATGGTATGCAGTCCCTCATGCCGGGCGGCGGTGAGCAGGGCGTGCAGGAAATCGGGCTGGCGGGTTGGCTCGCCGCCGGAGAAGGTGACGCCCCCTCCGGACTGGTCGTAAAAGACGCGGTCGGCGAGTATCTCCAGCATCACCTCTGATACACTCATCTCACGGCCGACGCGCACGCGGGCCTCGACGGGGCAGACCTGGGCGCAAATTCCGCAGGCGATGCATTTTTCCCGGTGAGTGACCAGCCCGGCTGCGGTGTTTTCAATCGCCCCCACCGGACAGGCGGCAATGCAGTCGCCGCACATCAGACAAATGTCCGTGCGCAGCATCATCTCCGGCTGCGGTGAAATTGATTCGGGATTGTGACACCAGGCGCACTGCAGGGGGCATCCCTTGACAAATACTGTGGTGCGGATGCCCGGCCCGTCATGCACCGAAAAGCGCATGATGTTAAAGATCAAGCCCGTAATATTCTGGAAATCGGCCATCCTCTCCATTTCGCTGGGTTCGAGGCTATAATATAGCTCCGCCTTGCGAATCGCGCAAGAGATATTTCCAAAGCCCTCCGGTATACGACGCCGCGCGGCGATGAAGGAACGCCCACTCCTTCACCGCCGGATTCGTCAAAGCCGCTCAGTCGATGAGGGTGAAGATCTGCTCGACGGGGGGATGCTGTTTGGGAACGGGTGTGCTTTCGGGAGTGCCTATGGCTACTGCGGTAACCAGCTCCCAGGGCTGCTCCAGCCCGAGCACTTTCTCCAGCTCGGGCCGCGCCACCATCAGGCCGGAGAGCCAGCACGCACCGAGCCCCAACTCGGTGGCGGAGAGCAGGATGTTCTGCACTGCCGCACCGACGCTCTGCAGGTCCGGATGACGGCGCATCGCGTTGAGGGCGTCATGTCCGGTTTCGCCGCTGCCGATTTCATCGGCGATGGCCTGGTAGGGCCGTGCTGCGACGAAGAGGACGGCGGGCGCGTGCTCGAAGACGGTCGAAAAATGGTCAACCGTGCGAAGAATGTTCTCCTTCTCCGCCCCGGCGAAGAGCTGGCTCACGCGCTGATGGACGGCGGCGGCCATCTCCCGGATGACCTCCGCGCGGGTGACGGCGATGAATTTCCACGGCTGACTGTTGTTGATGCTGGGAGCGAGTCCCGCCCGGCGGGCCAACTCCTTCAGACTCTCCGCCGCAACAGGCGCGCTGGAGAATCGGCGTACAGTCCTTCTTTGCTCGATGGCCTTGACAAGTTCCATGTTTCCTCCTGAGATTGACTCACCTATATAATGCCGCCGGGCGGCGATTAATTCCCGCGCCGGGAGGCGAGCCGCAGCTTCCGGCGTGCTGCTGTCCCCTCGATTGCTAACGGGGTGGGCATGGGCTGATTTTTCTCTTGAATCTTGCCCAAACCGCTCCTATATTACGGGTACGGTCAAGGGCGCCCTCATCCTGGTGATTATCCTCGCTTTTAGTGATTCGGATGGCCTGCGAGGGCAAAACCTTGGGTTCTTAATCCTGCTCTCTTTCCTGCTGCGCTCCTACTAACGCCAGCGAGGTCTTTCATGCTGAACGGCAAGTATCAACAGCTTTATAACCGGCTTTTAAAGCACATTCCCTCCAGCCGCATGTTTCACGACGATCTGCGCACCCTGGCCCTCGGCACCGACGCCAGCTTTTACCGGCTACTGCCCAAGCTGGCTATCCGCGCCAATGATGAAATTGAGATCTGCGCCATCCTGCGCGAATGCACTGCCTTGCAGCTGCCGCTCACCTTCCGCGCCGCCGGCACCAGCCTCTCCGGGCAGTCCATCTCCGATTCCGTCCTGGTGGTCATTGATCAGGGGTGGAAAAAGATCACCATCGAGGGGGAGGGGGGTGAGCTTGTGCGCTTGCAGCCCGGGGTGCTCGGCTGTGCTGCCAACAGAGCTCTCCTGCCTCTCGGCAAAAAAATCGGTCCCGATCCCGCCTCGATCGACGCCGCCATGATCGGCGGCATCGCCGCCAACAACGCCAGCGGCATGTGCTGCGGCACCGCCCAGAACAGTTATCGCA
>Ga0209717_1001017_pt1 | contig 32055 bp, 35 predicted proteins | sample AD_UKC048_MetaG_FD_184418 | JGI IMG/M metagenome (GOLD analysis project Ga0209717, IMG submission 184418) | Active sludge microbial communities of municipal wastewater-treating anaerobic digesters from USA - AD_UKC048_MetaG (SPAdes) (version 2) | ecosystem: Engineered > Bioreactor > Anaerobic >...
CATAATACCTTTTACGGCTGAACTCTATTTAAGTTCCGATAAGGCTTTCTTCATTCTTTCAACTGCTTCGGTAAGCAGTTCCATCGAAGTGGCATAGGAAATCCTGATGCAGTCCGGATTACCGAATGCGTCACCGGGCACCAGGGCTACATGGCCCACTTCAAGGAGGTAATTGGCCAGGTCACAGGCATTGCTGATGGTTCGCTCGCCATATTTCTTTCCAAAATAGAAGGTAACATCGGGGAAAAAATAGAAGGCGCCTTTCGGTACATTCGTCACCAGGCCCGGAATCGTTTTAAGCAAGTCCAGCATTTTATTCCTCCGCTGCCGGAAAGTAAAGACCATATCGCGGATATCGGGCGATTTGCCGGGTTCGGTCAGCATCGCTTCGATAGCGGCATATTGTGAAATGGAACTGGTGGCCGAGGTCATCTGGCCCTGGAGCTTGTCACAGGCTTTCGCAATCCACAAAGGAGCGGCCAGGTATCCCAGGCGCCATCCGGTCATCGCAAACCCTTTGGAAACCCCATTCACCACCACGACCTGGTTGCGGATAAAATCAAACTGGGCTATGCTCTCGTGCTTGCAGTCGAAATTGATAAGCTCGTAAATCTCATCGGAGATGATCACTACCTGCGGATGGCGTGCGACAACCCTTGCCAGCGCTTCCAGCTCCTCCCTGGAATATACGCTTCCGGAAGGATTACAGGGGCTGCTGTACAGGACCACCTTGGTTTTAGGTGTAATGGCGGCTTCCAGCTGTTCAGGCGTGATCTTAAAATCGGTCTCTACCGTAGCGGGGACAAAAACGGCCACTCCCCGTGCCAGTTTCACCATTTCTTTGTAAGAGACCCAGTAAGGGGCAGGAAGGACTACCTCTTCCCCGGCATTGACCAGACTGATGATGACATTGGCAATGGAATGCTTTGCACCCGTCGATACAACGATCTGTTCGGGGGTAAAGTCAAGGTTATTATCTCTTTTCAGTTTATGGCAGATGGCTTTTCTCAATTCGATATAGCCGGGTACCGGCGGATAATGTGTTTTATTATCGTGAATTGCTTTAATGGCCGCCTGTTTGATAGGCTCCGGGGTATTGAAATCAGGTTCGCCGATACTCAGGTTGATCACATCAATGCCCTCGGCTGCCAGTTCCCGGCTTCGGCGCGTCATGGCCAGGGTTTCCGACTCAGATAAATTCAGTATACGTTGTGCAACAAGTTCCATAGATCATTTCATTGTTAAAAGATTCACAAAAATAGAAAATTATCCTTAACAACGTATTATCGACGGAAAGGGAAAAGGGAATAGTAATTTGGAAATTTGGAAATTTGGAAATTTAGAAATTTGGAAATTTGGAACTCTTGAACTCTGGAACCTGGAACCTCGAACCTCGAACCTGGAACCTGGAACTCAGAAACAACAGATTACTATCTTTGCAAATATTTTTTAGATATGGCGCTGACAATTTTATCATGGATCCTGAAGTTCGTTTTGCCATCGGTGGTTGTCTTCCTGGCGGTTAGAATGGCGGTAAAAGCTTACATGGAAAATGAGGAAAGGAAGAGGATGGCTAAGGCCGGTCCTGACAATTCGGCTATTGTTTTACCCATTCGGCTTCAGGCTTATGAAAGATTTATTCTTCTTCTGGAGCGGATGGCTCCGGCGCAGGCGATCAACAGGGCATTGGAACCAGGTATGACAAGCTTCGGGCTTCAGCTGGTTTTGGTGAGAAACATCCGGGAGGAGTTTGAGCATAATGCAGCCCAGCAGCTTTATATTTCGCAGGATAGCTGGGTTATGGTAAAGTCGGCCAAAGAAGCGGTCATTCATCTGATCAATTCTTCCGCCTCACAAACAGAAGCCAGCTCACCCAGTAGTGAACTGGCCCGAATCATTTTGGAAAGGTGGTCTGAAATGGAACACAACCCGGTTCAGAAAGCAATAGACCAACTTAAATCAGAAGTAACCGGGCTACTCTAGCCAAAAACGTTCCCTTTTCCCTTTTCCCTAATTCCCGTACCCCTCGAGCTTGTCCATCAGCTTCTTTCTGCCAAAGAATATCCTGCTTTTCACTGTGCCGATCGATATATCGAGTTCTTCGGCAATCTCCTTGTATTTAAAACCCTGCGTGTGCATTTCGAACGGAATCCTTTGCTCGTCTTCGAGCTGGCTGACGGCTTTTCTTACCTCTTTCTCGCGAAGTTCGGAATCGGGTGTTACAGGATGCACATCAATGTGCTGATGTATATAGTGCAGGTTATCCGTGTTATCGATAAAAGTCCGCGCTTTTTTCGTCCGCCTGTAGTTGTTGATGAACACATTTTTCATAATAGTGAACAACCAGGCTTTAAAATTGGTATGATGTACGTATTTTTCACGAAACAATAAGGCTTTGTAATTCGTTTCCTGAACCAGGTCGTTAGCATCTTCCTCATTGTTGGTCAGCTTTTTAGCAAAGTACTGAAGATAACTCTGCATGCTGAGAAGCTTATAATTGAATTCTATTACTGTCATGGCTCGTATATTTGTTTAATTATTATGCGACAAAGTTAAACATAAATACAATCACTTGTCAAGTTTTTTAACATTTTTTTAAGAATTATTCTAAATAAGAATATTGTTAGCATTGTTATTCAATGCTTTAAAGTATTTAAAGTAATCAGAATTTAAATAGAATTGTTAAACGATGTTAAAATATCAGTCGATAAGGTTTAACAGAAACGGTTATAAACCGGGGAGGATTTCGGAAGAAAACTGCTGAGCCGAATTTACCCGGACTACATTGTGAGGGAATGCCGGCGGCATAGCCTGAGCCTGAAAACCGGTAATAAAGATTTTTGAACCGGGAAAGCGGCCGGCAACCCTGTTGATATATGATTCCAGTTTTTCAGGTTCAATTGCATTGGCAAATGCAGTCAGAAAATAATCGGGCTTCAGATAATCAGCCACTGAATAAACATCCTCCTCCGGCACATTCGAGCCCAGGTAGATTACTTTAAAACCCCGGCTTTTAAGGATATAGTCGTAAACCAGAAGACCTAACTCATGCAGATCCCATTCGGGAAGGAACAGTAAAAATTTCCTGACTTCGGCTCCGGCAGGCACGGGAATACTGTCGATGGCGACATAAATTTTCTGCTTAACGAGGTTAGTAATGAAGTGCTCGTGCGCTGGATTGATGCTCCCGGCCTGCCACAGCACGCCAATTCTTTCAAAGAAAGGGTAAAGCACCTTGAACACTGTATTTTCAAATCCGTCTTTAATGATAGACTGATTCAGCAGTTTCTCGAACCTGGATTCATCCAGTTCGATCATGGCGATGACCAGGTTCTCAATCTGGCTGTCGTACCCATTGGCAACCATCGAAACTTCCAGTACCTTTTTGGAAATCTCGCTGCAATCGAGACCGGCAAGTTTGGAGATCTTATAGCCATGATTCAGCAGGATAGCGACATTCATCAGCTTTTTCACATCATGGTCACAATAATAGCGGATATTGGAGTCGGTCCTCTTTGGCTCCACGATGCCATACCGCTTTTCCCAGATACGGATGGTATGTGCTTTTACGCCGCTTATTCTCTCAAGATCTTTAATGCTATAGTTCGCCATGGAATGATGAATACGTCGGGATAAACAATACGAATATGATTTTGTTCACTTTTAATGCAAAGCAAATTACGCACAATTTCTGAAATCAAACCATCCGGTCAAATATATCGGTTAATTTTGCACGAATGAAAAGGTTGGACAAAGAGATTCAGGATATTGTCGTTATCGGATCGGGAAATGTTGCCTATCATTTAATATGCGCTTTTACCGGCATTGGCATTTCCGTCTCCCAAATCTATTCCCGAAACGAAAAAACTGCCGCTCTTCTGTCCGGCAAATTTGGTATACCTTATATAGTTGACCCCAACCTTCTCAACCGAAATGCCGGCTTGTACATACTGGCGGTCCAGGACAGCAACATCCGGGAAGCGGCGTTAAGCCTCAACCTGGAGGATCATCTGTTAGTTCACACATCGGGTTTCTCCCCGCTCGGCATCCTGGAAGGCACAGCGGCTTTTACCGGCGTGATCTGGCCGGTTCAGACCCTCACTTCCGGAAAAGATACCGATTACCGTTCCATCCCGATTTTTACAGAGGGTTCCTGCAATGAAACCAGGATCATGCTGAATAACCTGGCCGGCAGGATCAGCCATAAAGTTGTTTTAACCGACACTCCGACGCGGCAAAGGGTTCACTTGGCCGCGGTCATTTCATCCAACCTGGTCAATCATCTGTATTCAGTTTCAGCATCCATTCTCGAATCGGTTAACCTTCCGTTCGATATCCTGCGTCCGTTGATTCATGAAACTGCAATAAAGGCCACCGCTGCCTTGCCCTCCGATGCACAGACAGGTCCGGCGGCCCGGCACGATATGGAGGTGATCCGGCAACATCTCGAAATGCTGCGGGATAATCCCCTTCAGCGGGATATATATCAATTGATAACCAACAGTATTTTAAACTCAGGCCCTGATAAGCATGAAAAACTATAAAGAACTGCTCCGGCATATTAAAGCTTTTGTATTCGATTATGATGGAACCCTGACCGACGGCACGGTCATCCTTCTCGACGAAGGGGAACCGCTGCGAACGGCCAATGTAAGGGATGGATATGCCATTCAGCTGGCGGTAAAAAAGGGTTACCAGGTAGTAATTATCTCCGGCGGAAGATCAAAATCGATGTCAAACCGGTTCCGGATGTTAAGGGTGCAGCATGTTTTTCTGGGAATCGAGCATAAACTGGAGACACTCAGGAAATTTTTGGAGGAGAACGGCCTGGAACCGGAAAACGTCCTCTACCTGGGCGACGATATTCCCGACTACCATGCGATGAAATATTGCGGTGTGGCAGCATGCCCGGCCGATGCAGCCGAAGAGATCAAATCCATTTCGCATTACATTTCTCATTACAAAGGCGGCGAAGGTTGTGCCCGCGATGTGATCGAACAGGTTCTTAAAGTGCAGGGACAGTGGATGAACGACGATGCTTTTGCCTGGTAGAAATGAATCTTAAAGCCGTCATATCCCTTGTCCGGCCAATAAACCTGGCCATCATGGCCGGCATGCTGCTGCTGGTCAGATATGCCATATTCGAGCCGGTATTCGCCATGAACCACCTCTCCGGGCTCATGCCTTTCTGGCAATTCCTCCTGCTTATCCTGGCAACGGTTCTCATCGGGGCCGGCGGTTATGTGATCAACGATGTTCTCGACATTGAGATCGACCGGATCAACAAACCCGACAGGCAGATCATCGGAAAAAAGATCAGTGTGGAGACCGGGAACAAGCTCCACTTCAACCTGACAGCCTCCGGGATCGTTCTTGGAATTGCATTCAGCTATTTGTCCGGGAATATTTTTCTTGCCATCCTCTTTGTCATTATTCCCACATCCCTTTTTTATTACAGTTTCAAATACAAATACCTGCCGATTGCCGGCAACCTGGTTGTTGCTCTTCTGGCAGCATTAACCGTGATAATATACTGGCTGTTTGAGTTCTATCATCTGAAAAAAACACCGGAGGTTTTCATTGAAGCCGCTTCATCTTTTGCAATCCTGAACCGTTTCATCCTGGCATTTGCCTCTTTTGCCTTTCTGACCACCCTGACGCGGGAAATCATCAAAGACGCCGAGGATATGACGGGCGACAGCCGGTTTGGCTGCAATACGCTGGCTATTGTTTTAGGGCAGAAAAAGGTGAAGTATCTGATCATTGCTTTGGAGGTGGTGCTGATATTACTTCTGGCATGGTTTCAGCTAAATCTTCACAGATCGGGATTGGTGTTGATGTCCTGGTCGCTTCTGATCACACAGGTCCTGATCGTGGTTACCCTTTTCCGGACCATAAAGACCGGCTCGAATTCGGCCTTCAGGCAATTGAGCCTTTTCTTTAAGATCATCATGGTAACCGGAATGCTCTCCTTATTAACAGTCTATTTCAGAAATATTTAGTTTATGTTCGACAATCTGAAAGGCCGTCATATCATCCTGGCGTCAAAATCTCCCCGGAGAAGGTATTTGTTAAGTCAGCTCGGCCTGGAATTCTCGGAAATGGCTGCCGATATCGACGAATCATTCCCGGATTCACTGACACCTGACGAAGCGGCCCTTTACCTGGCGGAAAAGAAAGCAGACCATTTTGCGGATATGATCTCTCAACCGGCAAACATTATCATCACGGCCGATACCCTGGTGCTGCTCGACGGTAATATCCTCGGAAAACCGGAAGGAAAGGCAGGTGCAAAAGCAATGCTGAAGGCGCTGTCGGGCAGGATGCACCAGGTGGTAACCGGCATTTGCATACGCGACAGCAAAAAGAACCGCTCTTTTACCTGCTGGACCGATGTCTATTTCAAAGAACTTTCGGATGAAGAGATCACCTATTACCTGGAAGCATATCAGCCTTATGATAAAGCCGGTTCATACGGTATCCAGGAATGGATTGGTTACATCGGCATATCCGGGATCAACGGATCATATTTTAATGTGATGGGATTGCCCGTGCATCAACTTTACGACGAACTTCGCCGGTTTTGATCCGGTTAAATAATATTATCTTTGCCGCGTGAACTCAAAACCCCCTACCATACTTATCACTAATGATGACGGTATATTCGCACCAGGTCTGCGAACACTGATCAAAGTCATGCGGACCATGGGAAATGTTACGGTCGTCGCGCCCGACAGGCCGATGTCAGGCTCGGGGCATGCCATAACGGTCAGAAGCCCACTTCGGCTGCATCTCATCGCCCGCGAAGAGGGTTATGCCGAATACAGTTGCAACGGTACTCCGGTCGATTGTGTTAAGCTGGGCGAACAAGTCGTATTGAAAGCCAAACCCGACTTGCTCGTTTCGGGGATCAATCATGGTTCAAACGCTGCGATCAACATTATTTACTCCGGAACCATGGCCGCTGTGCTGGAGAGCGCGATCGGCGGGGTCCCCTCGGTCGGTTTTTCGATGCTGGATTACAGCCACAATGCTGACTTTTCTGCATGTGAACCCTTTGTCAGGCTCATTGCCGGCAGAGTCATCGAACATAGCCTTCCTGATGGTATTTGCCTGAATGTCAACATACCGGCGTTGAACGGCTCCGAAATAAAAGGGGTGAGAATCTGCCGGCAGGGACGGGCAAGATGGGTAGAGGAGTTCGATACCCGGACCGATCCCCACAAACGGGAATATCACTGGCTGACGGGTTATTTCGAGAAGCTGGAGGAAAATGATGATACCGACCAGTGGGCCCTGGAAAATCATTACGTTTCGGTGGTGCCGGTACATTTCGACCTCACCGCTCATTATGCCCTGAATACGTTGCAAAACTGGAACCTGGATGCTGAAAAGGGATAATATAGCTTTCGGGGCTCTGATCGGCCTGTTGCTCCCTGTCTTTCTGTACGGGATATTGTGGCTGATTGGTTCGCAGGTCAATACCGGTTCCTGGTGGGCTTTGCCATTTGAAACCGACCGGATGATGATGCTGTCGCTGGCTGTCAATATCATCCCGATCCGGATCTATTTTGTCAGCCTGAAATATGACCGTACAGGCCGGGGCATCCTCCTTTCCACATTTCTTTTAATGGTCGGCGGTTTTCTCTTTATCCGGTTCTTTTAGATGAAATACTATATCATTGCCGGCGAAGCTTCGGGAGACCTTCATGGCTCCCGCCTGATCAGCGAAATAAGGAACAATGATCCTGGCGCAGTTTTCAGGGTATGGGGCGGCGATATGATGGAGCAGGCAGGCGGCCACCTGGTCAAACACTATCGCGACCTGGCTTTTATGGGGTTTCTGGAGGTGGCTGTCAACCTGAAGACCATTCTGAAAAACCTGAACTATTGCAAAAAAGATATCAACGATTTCAGACCGGATCTTCTGATACTGGTCGATTATCCGGGTTTCAACCTGCGCATGGCAAAATACGCCAGCCGGAAAGGATTTAAAGTTGTGTACTATATTTCACCGCAGGTTTGGGCCTGGAAAAAATCGAGGGTCTATAGTATCAGGAAATATGTGGATAAAATGCTGGTCATTCTTCCTTTTGAGAAAGCTTTCTATTCAAAATATCAATTTGATGTGGATTTTGTCGGGCATCCCTTGATGGATATTCTGAATGAAGCAAAGGATTCGGGTTCCAGGGAAACCTTCCTGAAAAAAAATGAATTGCATGATATGCCTGTGATTGCACTGTTGCCGGGATCAAGGAAGCAGGAAATAAAAAGGATATTGCCGGTGATGATCCGGGCGGCTGAAAGATATCCCGGTTACCAGTGTGTTGTTGCCGGTGCTCCTTCCCTTGATCGGGAATATTACCGGTCGGTGACAGGAGATAAGGATGTCCGGATACTCTTCGGACAGACTCATGATCTGCTCCGTCATTCGCATGCAGCCCTGGTGGCATCTGGCACCGCCACGCTTGAGGCAGCTTTGACAGGGACACCCCAGGTTGTTTGTTACCGGGGTAGCGCCATTTCTTATGCGATAGCCCGCCGCCTGGTGGATGTGAAATACATTTCGCTGGTGAACCTGATCATGGACCGAGAAGTTGTGACGGAGCTAATCCAGAATGATCTAACGGCTGACAAACTGGAGGCCGAGATGCAAAAAATCATCCAGGGCCCACGTCGCACTGAAATGATCAGCGGGTATCATTCCCTCCGGGAACGGCTGGGAGGGCCAGGGGCAGCGGCAAGAGCCGCGGCCATCATCCATCAACTTTTAAAGCGGGGATAAACAATGCTTTCAACCTTCGACATAGAACTTCTCCGGTTCATTCACCACGGCAGGATTGCCGGCCTTGACGAAGCCCTGTATATCCTTTCATATTCGGCCTCTTTTGTAAGTATCGGGATTGTGATCGTGTTCCTGGTCATTGCTGTGAAAAAAAAGACCTGGAAGCACCGCAGGGACTTCCTTAAAATGATGGCTGCGCTGGTTGCGGCTGCATTGATAAGCCTCGTATTAAAAACCCTGATAGCCCGCGAAAGACCGTTCATTACCTATCCTGACATTGAGAAATTGTCGTCGGGAGGAAGTGCTTCATTTCCATCGGGGCACACGCTGGAAGCATTCGCCATCGCGATGGCTTTAACGCTGGTCACCCGCAGAAAGAGCATAGCTGTAGCTGTTTTTACCTGGGCATTTCTTGTGGCGTATTCGCGGATGGCCCTGGGGGTTCATTATCCAAGCGATGTGGCCGGCGGTGTTTTCATAGGGCTTTTCACCGGCTGGTTCTTCTGCCGCCTGTTGAACAACAAACGGACCGGCCGGCAGGAAATTAAAAAAGATTGATTATCACGTTATCAATTCAAAAAAACATATCTTTGCAAAAATTTAATAATCAATACATCATTATGAACACAGGAACAGTAAAATTCTTTAATAACTCCAAAGGTTTCGGATTTATTAAAGACGATGCATCGGACAAGGAATATTTTGTTCATGTATCAGGATTAAAAGATGAAATCAAGGAAAACGACAGAGTAACCTTTGATCTTCAGGAAGGCAGAAAAGGATTAAATGCAGTTAATGTTAAGAAATCTTAATATAAAAAGCACATAACCTTGATCTCAGGAAAGCCTTACAAAAATTGTAAGGCTTTTTTGTTTGGAATTTTATATCAATGTCTTACGAGGAACTTCCCGGTGATCACCTGCTGGTTATCGGAGATAATGGAATAAAAATAGATCCCGTTCATCAGTTCAGAAACATCCAGCGTTGCTTTGCCGGATATGTTTTTTAAGCCGATCTCTTTAATTCTAGCGCCCAGCATATTGGTGATGACCAGCCGGTTGTTACCGCCCGAATTTGGAATGGAGTAATCGATGTAAGCCATACCGGAGGCGGGATTGGGGTAAACACCGGAAGCCATGATTTTTGCGGCCAGGTCATTCACTGATGCCGGGCTGGCTTTATAATGCACATTCACGGCTACGGAATCGTTCACATTCATCTCGTCCCAGAAAACATAGGTGATTTTTGATATACCGATCAGGTTATTCGGCCTGTAATCGCCATAAAACAGGTCGCTTGTGGCTCCCGGCTGGATGGTTTGCGGGAACGGGCTTACATAAGTCGTGTTGGGATAGCACAACCCCCAGCAGAATGTATTGTCGGATCCGGCCAGGGTATCGCCATCATGAATCACTTTCTTCACCAGTACCGATTTGGCCGTGGCCGCATTATTGGTGATATTCACCCAGGCTTCAATTACTTCCACAGTAGGGTCATCAGCAACTACGAGGACGGCATCCGGCGCCAGGGTATTCCCCTCATAGGACAGGACAAAGCTTTGAGTATTAGCGCTTAACAAGAAGCAAACAGCAAAGAGAGAGAGTAAAATTTTCTTCATGACAATCTTTATTACAAGTCTTATTTAATTATGCAAATATATAACAAACGACTAAAATATTTTTAATTTTACGTCCTTTATTTTTCAAAAATCATACCAATGAAAACAATCTACCTAGCATTATTTGCATTTTCTTTTCTGGTATTTTCGGTTCATTCCCAATCCCAGAGAATGGTGCTGATCGAAGAGGCTACCAATGCATCCTGCGGACCGTGTGCCTCGCAAAACCCTGCTTTCGACAACCTCCTCAACCAAAACAGGGATATTCTCACCGCTATCAAGTACCACTGGTATTTTCCCGGATATGACCCAATGCATAACCACAATACAGTTGAAAACAATGCACGGGTCTCTTATTACGGCATAAATGGGGTTCCAACGGCCACCATCGACGGCGATATTCCAAACGGCCCGACTTTCAGTTATCCGGGAGGTCCGCACGGATATACCCAGGAACTGCTTGACGAATATGCTGCCATCCCTTCACCGTTCAATCTCTGGCTCAGCCACAGGATTTCGGATGATGAGGACAGCATCTACGTAGATATGATGATTGAAGCAACACAGGCCGTTAGCGGCACCCTCATCGCCCACATGGTCGTTGTGGAAAAACACATCAATTTTACAACGCCTCCCGGATCAAACGGCGAAAAGAATTTTCATGATGTAATGAAAAAAATGATCCCGGATCAATTCGGCACCACCCTCCCTGCCTCCTTTCAGCCAGGTGAATATCTTATCCTGCAGGGGTCATGGGAACTGGCCAATGTTTATAAGATTGAAGAACTGGGAGTTGTAGGATTTATTCAGAATAATGTGAATAAAGATGTCCTCCAGGCAGCCAACAGCACGGCTGAACCTTTCACTCCGCTCTACGACCATGAAGCCAGCATAACGAAGGTTTCGAATGTGAGCGAAACCAATTGTCTGGGGACTGTCAAGCCTGAACTGACGATCAGGAATAACGGGGCCGAGCCGCTAACCCAGGTGGATGTATATTACCGGATAAATGATGAAACGACATACCTGTATGAGTGGACCGGTAATCTCGGCTTCCTGGGATCGGATGTTATCACACTTCCTGAAATCAGCTTCAATATTATTGACGAGAACAGCCTTTATGCATATACGGTCGACCCGAATGGCGTACCTGACGAATACATCGGAAACGATACGATCATCCAGTCTTTCAGCAGGGCCGAGATCACTCCGCTGACGGTTAAGCTCATGATCCGGACAGACGAAAACCCGGATGAGACGACCTGGGAAATCCGCAATTCGGCTGGCGAATTGCAGTTTTCCGGCGGACCCTATTCCCAGCCGAATACCGTTATCCAGGAGACCTTCCAGATGGAAGACATGGAATGCTATATCTTCCGGATATTTGACGAAGGAGGCAACGGTTTGAATATCCCCGGATTCTATGCCTTGTACCACGGATCGAACAGTTACATTTCAAACGGGACCGATTTCGGTGCGATCGATACAGCCTATTTTGAAGTGAATACGCAAGTCGGAATTGACGAAATGCAAAGCAATCCTCCAATGGTTATTTTTCCCAATCCGGCCAGGGATAAGTTCACCACAACTTTATGGCTCGACGGACAAAAAGAGGTTCGAATCTTCATTTATGATATTGCAGGCCAACTGGTTACTTCTGTGTATGCCGGCCAGCTAATGGCAGGTTACCAGACGGTTGAAATAAATACTAAAGATCTGGCGCCGGGATTATACTTTGTCAGAACCAACATCGGGCCATCCCATCAGACACAAAAAATTACCATTATCAAATAACGAAAACATATGAAAGGAAGATTCTTTTTATTTACTCTAGCGCTCTTACTCTCCGGCCTTATTTACGGTCAGACAGTACCCCGCGATAAAGTGATTGTCGAAATCGGTACCGGAACATGGTGTCCGTATTGCCCAGGGGCTGCCATGGGTGCTGATGATCTGATCGCAAACGGGCACGAAGTAGCCATCATTGAGTATCACAACGGGGATGATTACACAAATATTTATTCCAATGCCAGGAACACCTATTACCAGATTCCCGGTTTCCCGACGGCCTATTTCGACGGCGGCAGTGCGGTTGTAGGCGGCAGTGGAACGGAGAGCATGTACCCCTCCTATCTCCCGCGGGTCAATCAGCGGTTGGCGATCCAGTCGGCGTTCACCCTGGAGGTGGAGGGAACGCATACCTGCCTGACCGATTTCAATGCCCATGTAACGCTGGAAAAGGTCGGTACGAATAGCAGCTCGAACCTCAGGTTGCATGTTGTGGTGACCGAATCCCATATCGAAAAGTTCTGGCAGGGGATGGACGAACTGAACTATGTTTGCCGGCTCATGGCTCCGAACCAGAATGGTACGACTGTCAGCTTCAGCGGTGGCAATACGCAGGTCTACGATATCCCGTTTACGATAGACCCGTCGTGGGTGCCGGAAGAGTGCGAGGTGGTTGTTTTCCTGCAGGATCACAGCACCAAGGAGATTCACCAGGGCACCAAACTTCCTCTGCTTGATTTCCTTCCGGTATACCAGTATGATGCCATGGTGAAGCAGGTTGTCGACCTCCCGGCGACATCGTGCATGGGAAGCCTGGAACCGACAATTAAATTGCGCAATGTGGGTTCCGAATCCATGACTTCAGTACAGATCTTTTACCAGGTAAACGGAGGGGAAACCGAATCTTATTCCTGGGCAGGGTCTCTGAACTATCTCGACGAAGAAGAGGTCGTTCTTCCTGAAATTACCTTCCCGGCCGGTCATGAGTATGAATTGGTCGTTTATACTTCCAATCCGAATGAAAATGATGACGAATGCCCTTCCAATGACGGCAAGACCATCATTTTGCCCGAAGCCATGAACACTCCCAATACTGTCAAGCTGCTTTTCCGCACCGATGAGAATCCGGATGAATCAACCTGGGAACTGAAGAATGGCGCCGGCGAAGTGCTCTATTCGGGAGGCCCCTATTCTACTCCGAACCAGATGATCCAGGAGACTTTCGAACTGGAACAGGAAGCCTGTTTTTCTTTCCATTTTTATGATGAAGGTGGCGATGGATTGATCACACCGGGTTATTATGCACTTTATTATGGCAGCAACACAGTGATCCAGCAAGGTACCGGCGATTTTGGCTATGGACTGAGTATCAATTTCAATACGGCCGATCCGGTGGGTATCGATGAGACTCCGGCGAAGCCATCCCTGACTGTATTTCCGAATCCTTTCAAAGACAAGACCAACATCGAACTGACGCTGGCAGAAGCCATGCCGGTTTCGGTCAGCATTTATGCAATAACCGGTCTATCGGTTTATGAAAGCAATGAGGGAACGATGGATGCGGGATACCACCTGATTACGTTGGATGCAAGCACGCTCAGACCGGGACTTTACCTTTACCGTGTCATGGCCGGTGAAACGGTTTACACCGGCAAACTGAATATCAGGTAAAAGACTTTTCGATCATATCATTATCTGTCATGTGAGGCAGGGTTACTTTCAGAAGTGGCTCTGCCTCCATTGCTTTCCGGATGGCAAAGACAGCTTCCGGATTCCGTGCCCAGCTCCGGCGTGCAATGCCATTATTGACGTCCCAGAAGAGCATATTTTTCAGGCGGCGGGATGCATCAGCCGATCCGTCGAGAAGCATGCCGAATCCTCCGTTGATCACTTCACCCCAGCCGACGCCGCCCCCGTTATGGAGCGAAACCCATGTAGCCCCCCGGAAACTGTCGCCGATAACGTTCTGAACAGCCATATCGGCCGTAAACCGGGATCCGTCATAGATATTCGAAGTTTCACGGTAAGGCGAGTCGGTACCTGAAACATCGTGATGGTCGCGGCCCAAAACCACCGGGGCAGAGATCAGCCCATCCCGGATGGCCCGGTTAAACGCTTCGGCGATCCTGATCCTGCCCTCGGCATCGGCATAAAGAATGCGGGCCTGTGAACCGACGACGAGTTTATTTTCTTCGGCAGATTTTATCCAGAGTATGTTATCGCTGAGCTGCATCCTGATTTCCGGCGGAGCGCCTGAATAAAGCTGTTCGAGTACCTCTGCGGCAATCCTGTCTGTCGTTCTGAGGTCTTCCGGTTTGCCGGAAGTACAAACCCAGCGGAACGGGCCGAAACCGTAGTCAAAGCAGATCGGGCCCATAATATCCTGAACGTATGACTGGTACCGGTAACTACCGTCGGGGCGGAAGACATCCGCCCCGGCCCTTCCCGACTCCAGCAGGAAGGCATTGCCGTAATCCCAGAAGTACATTCCCCTGGCTGCAAGGGTGTTAATAGCTTTCACATGGCGGATGAGCGATCCTTTCACCAATTCCCTGAAACGGGCCGGATCTTCCGCCATCAGGCGGTTAGATTCTTCAAAAGTGATCCCGGCCGGGTAATACCCGCCTGCCCAGGGGTTATGCAGCGAGGTCTGATCGGAGCCCAGTTCCACGTCAAATTGCTGTTCCGCCATCTTTTCCCACAGGTCGACAATATTTCCCTGGTAAGCAATGGAAACGGCTTCCCGGAGGGTTCTGGCTTTTTGAATCCTGGCGAGTAACAGGTCAAGATCAGTGAACACTTCGTCTACCCATCCCTGTTCATGCCTTTTACTGACTGCCGCGGGGTTAACTTCTGCAACGACTCCCACTGCGCCGGCAATTACCGCTGCTTTAGCCTGCGCACCCGACATACCGCCCAGGCCGGAAGTAACAAAAACCTTCCCTGCCAGGCTTCCGTTTCCCGGATCAAGCCTGCGTCCTGCATTGAGGATGGTGATCGTTGTACCGTGCACAATCCCCTGCGGGCCGATGTACATGTACGAACCGGCTGTCATCTGCCCATATTGCGAAACGCCGAGCGCATTAAATCTTTCGTAATCGTCCTGCGAAGAATAATTCGGAATGACCATTCCATTGGTAACCACCACCCTGGGTGCATCGGGGTGAGACGGAAATAAGCCGAGCGGATGACCCGAATACATTACCAAGGTCTGTTCATTGGTCATTTCCGACAAATATCTCATTGTCAGCAGGTACTGCGCCCAGTTTTGAAATACAGCCCCGTTACCCCCATAGGTGATCAGTTCATGCGGATGCTGCGCAACAGCCGGATCGAGGTTATTCTGGATCATCAGCATAATGGCGGCGGCCTGCAAAGAGCGATGGGGATATTCGCCGATGGGTCGTGCAAACATCGGGTAATCCGGCCTGAACCGGTACATGTAAATGCGGCCGAATCTCTCAAGTTCCGTCGCAAATTCGGATGCCAGCACCGGATGATGTTCCGGTTTAAAATAGCGAAGAGCATTGCGCAGAGCCAGCCTTTTCTCTTCCGGCGTCAGGATGTCTTTTCTTCTGGGTGCGTGGCTTACACTTCTATCATAAGGCTTCGGTTCGGGCAGGACATCTCCGATACCAGTTGCTATAGCTTTTTGAAAATCAATCAATTTCATCATCATTTAGTCATAATCACCAGAAAGCGGGATGACTTCCAGAATTCCCCCGGATTCAGAATCTCAATCCCTTTAAATGTATCGCCTTCCATCAAAAATTTGTATGAACCTTCGGGATGAACCGTTACCATTTCCGCTTTGTCACCTTCAAAAGGTATAACCGAAATCTTCCGCATATCGGCGGTAACGAAATATCCCGGGTTGATCAGGTCGCTCATCTTCATTTTTCCGCTCAACATTCCCCCGGCTTTCTCGATTATCCCTTTTTCCAGAAGTTCTTTTTTCGGACCTGAAACGTACCAGATCGTGTTCATCTCCCCGATGAGGGCGTCCTGCTGACTGATGATCCTCGACTGCGAGGCTTTTTCCTCCTGAAGGGTATCAACGGTAGCATTCAATTCTTCAATTCTGAAATTTTGACGTACAAGTTGACCTTTCAGGTCAGCAATCTCCATTTCCTTTTCTTCGAGGCGCTGGGTTAAAAGATTGATGGTTTCCTGAAGAGCAGCCACTTTGGCGCCTGATTTCTTCAGCTGGTCTTTCAAAGCGGCAATCTGCTTCTTATTTTCTTCCATAATATTATTGATGAGGATAATCTCATCCATAATTTTTGTGCGTACATCTTCGTTCATCCGCTGCTCCGATACGGGTGCATCGGTTATCAGCTTTTCACGGGCCGTGACATCTGCCAGGTTCCTTTCAATGTCATTAATCGAAGTAAATAATTCGTTCATCAGTGAATCTTTCCGGTTGGATTCTGCCAGTAATTCGGCATTTTTTGCCTGGAGATCCAGGATCTGCTGTTCTTTTTTCTTACCACAGGAAGTGATCATCAATGCTCCCATCAGAATAATGATCAAAATCTTTAGTCTTTTCATGTGCTGAAGTTTTAATTAACTCATTCGAAATAACTAAATTAATACAAATATATTATCCGAATAAAAAATATTGATTTCCGGGATCACTCCTCGTATAGTTTGTCGTGACGGTTACTCAGAAAGTGATAAAGAAATTCCCTGGCCCTGAAGAGCTGAGCTTTAACCGTACCAATAGGGAGATCAAGTGCTTCCGATATCTCCTCGTACGATTTCTCCTCGTAATACCTTAATTCGATCAGCCTGCGGTAGTTCGGTTTGAGTTTATCGATCACAAGGCGCAGGGTTTCAATTTTTTGTTTCCGGATGATATCTTCTTCCGGATTCCTGGATGTCGTAGGAAGAATATCGGCCAGTCCGTCACCGGAATCCGGTAAGTCATTCAGATTGAATGAGATATTTTCATTCAGTTTTTTCTTGCGGATAAAATCGATGCAATTATTTGAGGCGATCTTGAAGAGCCATGTACTGAAAGCATAATCCGGGGTATACTGACGCAGATTCCTGAAAGCTTTTCCAAAGGCCTCAATAGTAAGGTCTTCCGCATCATGCGGATTATTGGTCATTTTCAGCATCATGAAATACAAAGCGTCACGGTAATTCTTCATCAGTTCGGCATAGGCGTTCTGGTCTCCCTTTTCCAGGGCAGCTTTAACCAGGTCAAAATCCCTGATCGCTTTACCGGTCATCCGCTGGCTTATTTCCATCTCTCCTGTTTGTGAACGATATTGGAAATATAAAGTAACGGACTGATAATCAATAGCAGCACCTCGTAGATGGGAGATAATACCGCCAGATCGTTCTCTTTCATTTTATTAGCAGCAAAAGAGAGGATGATCCAGTGGCTGATAAAAAACAGCGAAAAAGCGGACAGAACAATCATCCAGTTGTAGCGGACCACCATCAGTGCAATAAATGAAAGGTAGAGCAACAACTTGGAGACGTATCCCAGCGAGAGCAAAAACTTGAATGCAGGCCGGTAAAATCTTGCGGTTGTATAATGCCTTCTTTTTTGCAGGATCCACTGGTAAAATCCTGACTTGGGCGATGAAATGGTATGAGCATCAGGATGTATCTCAATCCGGGTATTTCTCCGGCGGGCCACGCGGTTAATGAACAGGTCGTCGTCGCCGGATTTGAGTTTATAATGAGAGATGAAGCCGCCGTTTTTAAAGAAGAGGTTTTTTTTGTAAGACAAATTCCGGCCAACGCCCATATAAGGCGAGCCGGAGAGGGCAAACGACAGATACTGAACGGCAACCAGGAATGCGTCGTAGCGGATGATCTGGTTGAGAAAGCCTGCTGTTTTTCTGAAAGTTCCGTAGCCCAGCACTATTTCGGTCCCTGGCCCGTAATTCTCCATCATTTTCCGGATCCACTCCTTGCCGGAAGGCTGGCAATCGGCGTCGGTGAGAAGCACGATTTCGTGCCTGGCGGATTTTATTCCCAGCGAAAGCGGAAACTTCTTGCCGGAGAAAAAATTGAGGTTCTGTTCCAGGTTAAATATTCTGAGATGGCTATATTTCCGGGTAAAAGAACTCAGCAGTTCGATCGTATCGTCATCCGATGCGTCGTTAACGACAATGACTTCGTAATCGGGATAGTCCTGTTCCAGGATCAGCGGAAGATTCTGGATCAGGTTCCGGTATTCATTTTTAGCACAAATAATGACCGATACGGGCGGGGTATCCGCAGTAGTGGCTTTACGCCTGAAAAATGCAAGCCTGCTGAAGATTCCCCAGTAGTATACCATCTGAATGAGCCATGTTATCCCGAAAAGGATAAACACTGCGAAGGGCAGTATCTCATGCACCGATGGTTTAAAAGGAAACTCAATCATTCTCAAAAACAAAATTATTTAATCCGGCAGGAATAAAATTTATCTTTGATCATTTTTTATTAACAATGAGATTTACAATTGAAGCTACTGATATTCAGTCGAATGCAAGAGCAGGAATCCTCGAAACCGGGCATGGGTTAATACATACTCCCATCTTCATGCCGGTTGGTACTGCAGGAACCGTTAAAGCATTACATTTCAAAGATTTGAAAGACGTTGTCAGGGCTGAAATAATCCTAGGCAATACCTATCATTTATATACACGTCCCGGGATGCCGGTCATCGAGTCGGCCGGGGGACTTCATCGTTTCAACGGCTGGGAAGGGCCTATTTTAACCGACAGTGGCGGCTACCAGGTGTATTCGCTGGCCGATAGCCGCAAACTGACCGAGAACGGAGTTACATTCCAGTCGCATATCGACGGCTCGAGGCACACATTTACACCCGAATCGGTCATCGATATCCAGCGAAGCATCGGCGCCGATATCATCATGGCTTTCGACGAATGTCCGCCGGCCCAGGCGCCCCGGCAATATGTGGAAGAGTCGATGCACCTTACCCACCGGTGGCTAAACCGCTGCATGGGCAGGTTTATCGAAACGTCACCCAAATACGGTTTTGAGCAGTCGCTTTTCCCGATTGTCCAGGGAGGTGTATTCAGCGATCTGAGAGCAAAATCAGCGGAGGCCATAGCAGCGCATAACGCTGATGGCAATGCCATCGGCGGCCTGTCGGTCGGCGAACCGGAAGAGGTCATGTATGCCATGACAGATCTGGTCAACCGGATTTTGCCAAAAGAAAAGCCCCGGTACCTGATGGGTGTAGGAACACCTGTCAACCTGCTCAACAGCATTGCATTAGGTGTAGATATGTTCGATTGCGTCATGCCGACGCGGAACGGTCGCAATGGTATGGTTTTCACACCGGAAGGCATAATGAATATGAAAAATGAAAAGTGGAAGGACGACCACGAACCTGTCGATATATTTGGTATCCTGCCTGCCGACCGCACCTGTACAAGGGCCTTTCTGCGCCATCTGATCATTTCGGGTGAGATGCTCGGCGCTATGCTGGCCAGTCTTCACAACCTGGCCTTTTATTTATGGCTGATGAAGCAGGCCAGGGAAAAGATCATCAGCGGGGAATTTTCAGGATGGAAAGACCGTATGGTTAGGCAATTATCCCAGAGGCTCTGACAATTTTTCTACCTTTACAGCGTATATTCTTACAAAGCACCCATGAAAACGATCGATTACTATATCATCAAGAAGTTTCTGGGTACTTTCTTTTATGCCATTTCACTGCTGATCATGATCGTCATCATTTTCGACCTTTCTGAAAATATCGACGAATTCATCTCCAAAAATGCGCCCCTGAATGCCATAATCTTTGATTATTATCTGAATTTTATCCCTTATTTTATTAACCTGTTCAGCTATCTTTTCACATTCATATCGGTCATCTATTTCACATCCCACATGGCCGGAAATTCAGAAATCATTGCCATTCTGAGCAGCGGTATCAGTTACAACCGGATGCTGAGGCCCTATTTTATCTCGGCTATCCTCCTGGCATTGCTCTCCTTTTACCTGGCTAATTTCCTGATCCCCCACACAAACCAGAAGAGAAGGGCTTTCACCGATGTCTATTTCGGGAACCTGTCGAAAAGCAAAGATGAACACATTCATTTGCAGATCGAACCGGGTACCTATGTTTATGTCGAAAGTTTCAATATTAAAACAAAAACCGGATTTCGTTTTTCTCTGGAAAAGTATGACGGTCATGATATGAAATATAAATTGATGGCTGACCGCATTATCTGGGACACGCTGACCAGCCGGTGGACCATTCAGAACTACACCATCCGGGAGATTTCGGGAAACAAAGAAAAAATCAGCCATGGAACCCGCGTTGACACCACACTGAACCTGATGCCTTCGGAGCTTTATATTAAAAAGGAGAATTATGAAGAGATGACCTTCGGAGAGCTACAGGATTATATAAGGAAGGAAAAGCTCAGGGGAGCTGAAGAGATCGTTTATTACGATATGGAAAGGCACAACCGTTTAGCATCTCCGTTCGCCACCCTGGTGATGACGCTAATCGGTGTTTCATTATCCAGCAGGAAAATGAGAGGAGGGATCGGCATGCATCTGGGACTTGGGATCTTACTGACATTTACCTATATTTTACTAATGAGGGTGACTACTGTTTTTGCAACAGTAGGTGACCTCCCCCCCTACCTGGCCGCCTGGATTCCAAATATTTTCTTTGGGATCATTGGCCTTTACCTGCTGAAATCGGCGCCTAAATAAGCCGGTCTTACATCTCCGGCGCTAAAGCAAAAAGTTTGAACAATCGCTCCCTTTGTTTACGAAAATGTTATTTTTGAAGATGAATCGCACAAGCAGAAATCCGAAATGGCGCTAATCAATTCCGTACTTTACTGGCTGATCAAGAAGCGGATCCACCAGATCGACCTGTTCATCAAATACCCGCATGATGTGCAGGCCGAATGGTTCCGCAGGCTGATCACAACGGCAAAGGATACCGAATGGGGCAAAGAATACGGCTATTCGTCCATTTCAAATGTCGGCCAGTACAGGGAGAGGGTACCTGTCAGCACCTACGAAGACCTGAAAGGCCGGATTGACCTGATGCGACAGGGAAAACAGAATATTCTGTGGCCAACCGACATCCGTTGGTTTGCCAAATCGTCGGGCACGACGGACGACCGGAGCAAATTCATTCCGGTCAGCCAGGAATCGCTGGAGGAGTGCCATTATAAAGGGGGCAAAGACATGCTTTCGCTCTATTGCAACAATTTTCCCAATACGGCTTTGTTCAGCGGGCGTGGCCTGGCCATCGGTGGAAGCCATAAGATCAGTGAGATAAACGCTGAGTCGTACTATGACGGCGACCTTTCGGCCATCATCATCCAGAATCTGCCATTCTGGGCCGAATTCATCCGGGTTCCCAGAAAAAGCACAGCCCTGATGGATAACTGGGAGGAAAAGATAGAGATGATGGCCGATGAAACCATTCCGCACAACCTGACGAGCCTTTCCGGCGTTCCGTCGTGGATGCTCCTGCTTTTGCGAAGGGTCCTCGAAAAAACGGGCAAGAGCGATATCATGGAAGTCTGGCCGAACCTGGAAGTATATTTTCATGGCGGGGTCAATTTCACGCCTTACCGGGAACAATTCAGACAGATCATCCGGGCCGGGGAGATGAATTACATGGAGACCTACAATGCCTCTGAAGGTTTCTTCGGTCTGCAGGACTGCTCCGACTCCAGCGAACTGCTGCTTATGCTGGATTACGGCATTTTCTACGAGTTTATCCCCGTCAGTGAACTGGACAACGATCATCCCAGGGCCTGCAACCTTGATGAAGTGGATACCGAAACCCATTACGCAATGGTCATTTCCACCAACGCCGGCCTGTGGCGTTACCTGATCGGCGATACTGTCAAATTCACATCCATTAATCCTTTCAGGATCAGGATTACCGGCAGAACAAAAAACTTCATCAACGCAGTTGGTGAGGAAGTGATCATCGACAATGCGGAAAAAGCGCTGGCCGTAGCCTGTAGAAAATGTCACGCTGTTGTAAATGAATATACTGCTGCGCCGTTATTCCTTGAGAAAGAGAAAAAGGTGGCTCATGAGTGGCTGATAGAATTTGACACTCCTCCACCCGACCTGGAATATTTCACGGAAACATTGGATAATGCCCTTAAATCGCTTAACTCGGATTATGAAGCCAAACGGTTTCATGATCTCATTTTACTGCCCCCGGTCATCCGGATCATGGCACCGGGAACTTTTTACAACTGGCTGAAAAACAAAGGCAAGCTGGGTGGACAGAATAAAGTTCCCCGATTATCGAACCATCGTACAATTATTGAAGAAATATTAACCGTATAACACTATGCATATAGCTATCGCAGGCAACATAGGCGCCGGCAAAACAACACTCACTGAGCTTCTTTCAAGGCATTTCGGATGGGAACCGCACTTTGAAGACGTAGAAGCGAATCCTTATCTCAACAGTTTTTATGAAGATATGCAGCGCTGGTCGTTCAACCTGCAAATCTTCTTCCTGGCCAGCCGCTTCCGGCAGATCCTGAATATTCATGCCAGTGGGAAAAATGTCATCCAGGACAGGACCATTTACGAAGATGCCTATATCTTCGCTCCTAACCTCCATGCCATGAGCCTGATGGAAACAAGGGATTTCGAGAATTACAGCTCCATCTTCGAGCTGATCAGTTCGCTCATCAAACCTCCCGACCTGTTGATCTATCTCCGGTCGACGGTCCCGAACCTGGTCAAACAGATCCAGAAAAGAGGCAGGACCTATGAAGAATCGATCCGTTTGGACTACCTGAAGAGCCTTAACGAACGGTATGAAACCTGGATCTCCCGTTATAAACAAGGCAAACTCCTAATAATCAATGTTGATGAGATAAACTTTGCCGACAACCCGCACGACCTGGGCGTGGTGATCGAGAAGATACAGGCTGAAATCCACGGGCTTTTCTGATAATCTATGAACTGTCTGGCAATCATTCCGGCCCGGTACGGGTCATCGCGGTTCCCTGGAAAACCCCTGGCGATGATAAATGGCCGCTCCATGATCCTCCGCGTCTGCGACCGGGTGAAATCGGCAGGCGTTTTCATCGACCAGGTCGTGGCGACAGATGATGAACGGATTCTTACCCATGTCCTGGATAATGGTTATCAAGCCATTATGACGTCAGAAGATCACCAGAGCGGCACCGACAGATGCCTCGAAGCACTTGAAACCTGGGAATCCTCACCGGCGTCGCCGGTCGAGTTTGTCGTCAATATACAAGGCGATGAACCCTTTATACAGCCGGAACAGATCAGGCTGCTTTACGATACACTCATCTCCCCGGGAACCGGTATAGCTACCCTGGCTAAATTAATCGACCAGAAGGAAGATATATTCAATCCCAACGTTGTGAAAGTTGTTTTCAGCAGTGAATACAAAGCATTGATATTCACCAGGTCTCCCTTGCCCTATGTGAGAAGATCCGGCGAAATGGAATGGATACACGAACAGGCGCATTATAAGCATATCGGTATCTACGGTTTCCGGTCAGAAGTTCTCCGGCAGATCTGCCGGCTTCCTCAGGGGAGACTTGAAAAGCTCGAATCCCTGGAACAATTGCGATGGCTGGAAAACGGATTCGATATAAAATTGGCAATCACGGTTTTAGAAAGCGTTGCCATTGATACTCCTGCGGATTTATTAAAAATTACTAACACGGCTTGACCTTTAGGGCACTTATTCCTATTTTCGCAAAGGAAAATCCAGCAAAACTTTTGAATGAAACCGGTTGATCATCATCTGCGGCAATTATTGTATGAGTATGATTGCGTGACCATCCCAGGACTGGGTGGATTTATCATGCAATCGGTCCCGTCACGGCTGAACCAGACCCGGCAGCGGATCTTCCCGCCAAACCGTTATCCGGCCTTCAACAGCTTTCTCAATCACGACGACGGGCTTCTGATCAGCCATATTGCCCGTCATAACAACCTGTCGTATAGCCAGGCAAGCCTTTTTATCAGTGAATTTGTAAGCGAATGCCAGATCAGGTTTACCCTCGGGCAAAGAGTCGTGCTGGAAGGAATCGGGGAAATGTTCCATGGAGATGACGGCACGGTGCAATTCATCCAGAAAGATACCCTTAATTTTAATCCCGGATCCACCGGAATGGATTCCCTGGCCCTGATCCCGGTTTCCGGCGAATCCAAAACCATACGGAAACAACCAAAGCCTGAAGACCGTAAAACCCCGGCTGCCCGCAAAGAAAAACAGCCGGCATCAGCCAGGTGGACTGTGGCCGTTTCATTGCCGATTATCCTTTTCCTTATTTATGGCATTATCTTTCCGGCTTCGGTGCAAAATCTCTACACCGAATTTGCCGGGATCTTATCCGGGTTAAGAGAAGAATCCTTTTACAAAACATCGGATAAAAAACCGGTATCCGCACCGCTAACGGTAAACGAACCGGTCCGGGCAAAAACCAGCGAACCCGTGCCCCTTCCCCCGGAAACTGAAACAGAAGTCAAAATAGACCCTGTTATACAGGGAGCAGAAACCGGTGCTATTATAACCGGACCCAGGTACTATATCATCGGGGGTTGCTTTGAGCATGACAAGAACGCGGAAAGATTCCTCGTGACACTGATCAGCAAGGGATTTGACGCTGAATTGGCCGGAAAGACCAACCGCGGCCACACAAGGGTCAGCTATAAAAGTTTTGAGGAGAAAGAGCCTGCCTTATCTTATTTGATTTTCATTCGAAAGGAAGAAAACGCTTCTGCCTGGCTTCTGAAATACTGATACAAATTTCCCGATCGAAGTGGTGAAGAAGAAACTGGCCCATTTTGCCGAGAACCTGACATTCAGTCATCTGTTTCAATATACCCAACTGGATCTGCTACAGGAATTTCCCCTGAAAGGAAAGTGGCACAGCGGATTCTTCATGAACGAAAATCCTGTTACGCTGGAACTGGGCTGCGGCAAAGGAGAATATACTGTCAACCTGGCCATGCTACATCCTGAAAGAAATTTCATCGGCGTGGATATAAAAGGTGCCAGGCTTTGGAAAGGCAGCAAAATGACCCAGGACATGGGGCTAAAGAATGTGGCTTTTATCAGGACGAGGATTGAACATATCACCTATTTCTTTTCACATAATGAAGTGGATGAGATATGGCTGACCTTTCCCGATCCGCAGCCACAGAGTAACAGGATAAACAGGCGGCTCACATCGCCGGTCTTCCTGGAAAGATACCGGCAGTTTCTCACCCCCGGGGCGGTCATACACCTGAAAACCGACAATACCATGTTATACCGTTATACATTGATGGTGATCCGCGAAAATAACCACACCCTCGGGTATGCGTCCGAAAACATCTACGATGAAGCGGTAAATCATGAGGCGACGTCAATTCAGACATTTTATGAGTCGATGTTCAGGAAGGAAGGAGTACCGATCAAATACCTTGAATTCTCACTAAAGGATGAACACTGAAGATTCATTTTTTGAAAAAGTATATGAGGTGGCACGACTCGTTCCATACGGTCGGGTCACTACCTACGGGGCCATTGCCGCATACCTCGGGACTAAAATGTCGGCCCGGATGGTTGGCTGGGCCATGAATAAATGTCATGTTCATCCCCATCCCGTCCCTGCCCACCGGGTAGTTAACCGCAACGGGCTTCTGACCGGGAAACATCATTTCGGCGGCCCTGAGATTATGCAGCAGCTTCTTGAAAACGAGGGTGTTCAGATTATCGATAATGCCATTGTCAATTTCGATTGCTACTTCTGGGACCCGGCCAAAGAGCTGCACTGATTCTGATACCCGGATCATGGCATAGTTTTTATGCCTAATTTTGCTCTTTTTATTATAATTCATTATGATGAAAGACACTAAAGAACTCATCTTAAACGCATTGAAAGATGTATTGTATTTTCCGAAAGGAAGCGATATCATCTCCCTGAATATGGTCAGAAACCTTGAGGTTGACGGGCACAACATCAGTTTTACGATTGTTTTTCCAAAGCAGGATGATAAAAGCCAACCTGCCCTGCAAAAACTGTCGGAAGCGGCGATCCGCAACCAGGTGGATCCGGAAGCAGTAGTAACGATAGCTTTCGTTACCGATTTCCCATCATTACAGGCAGTTAAACATATTATTGCCGTCGGTTCCGGGAAAGGCGGGGTGGGAAAATCCACGATTGCAGCCAACCTGGCAGTCGCCCTGAGCAAACTCGGGCTTAAAGTAGGAATCCTGGATGCCGATATCTACGGCCCATCGATTCCGATCATGTTCGACGTTGAAGATGAGAGGCCCGTGATGGATCCCGAGGCTGAGAACGGAAAGATCATCCCGGTGGAAAAGTATGGCATCAAAGTCCAGTCGATCGGCTTCTTCGTCGATCCGCAGCAAGCGCTGATCTGGCGCGGACCCATGGCCTCCAATGCTCTCAACCAGCTATTCAACGACACGCACTGGGGAGAGCTCGACTACCTGGTGGTTGACTTACCTCCAGGGACCGGTGATATTCATCTGACCCTGGTTCAGCAATACCCGGTCGAGGGAATTGCGATTGTTTCAACGCCGCAGCAGGTAGCGCTGGCCGACGCGAAAAAAGCTTTCAGCATGTTTAACCAGGACAAGATCAGGGTAAGAATCCTGGGATTGATTGAAAACATGTCCTATTTCACCCCTGCAGAGCTTCCTGAGAACAAGTATTACCTCTTCGGCAAACACGGAGGCAGGAGGCTTGCGGATGACGAGCGGGTCAATTTGCTGGCTGAAATCCCTTTGGTGCAGAGCATCTGCGAATCGGGAGATACCGGCAGCCCTGTGGCACTCGATGAACAATCTCCTGTTTATAAAGCATTTATGAACCTGGCGATCAATATTCGGGCTATCATTGAACATAATAACTAAGCAGCAACAATAATAACATGGAAGAAAATCGTAACGAACTGGAGAAGAAAGTTCAGAATGTACTGGAGCAAATCCGGCCTTACCTGCAATCAGACGGGGGTGACATCAAATATATCAATCTGACTGACGATAATATTGTGAATGTCGAACTGATGGGTGCATGCGGTTCATGCCCATACAGCCTGATGACATTGAAAAACGGAGTTGAAACGGCAATCAAAAAAGCGATCCCGGCAATAAAAGCCGTTGAAGCGGTGAATATCTGATCAGACAGCCAGATAGCGGGCCACTATCGGCATACGCCTGCCCATACCGAATGCTTTGGAGGAAACCCTAAGTATCGGTGGGGTTTGATGACGTTTGTATTCATTCGTGTTGACCATCCAGAGAACACGCTTTACAACCTCTTCATCGAATCCTGATGCGATGATTTCTTTTGGCCCCAGCCTCATTTCTATATACTGAAACAGAATTTTATCCAGGATATCATACTCAGGCAGCGAATCACTGTCTTTCTGGTTGTGCCTTAATTCGGCCGAAGGAGGCTTCAGGATTGTATTCAGGGGGATTATCTCGGTATTACGGTTGATATAATGTGCCAATTCGAAAACCTGCGTCTTGTAGACGTCGCCCAGCACGGAAATTCCTCCGTTCATATCCCCGTAAAGAGTACCGTAACCCACTGCCGCTTCGCTCTTATTGGAAGTATTGAGCAAAATATACCCGAACTTATTGGATAGTGCCATCAGTATCACACCCCTGGTACGTGCCTGCAGATTCTCCTCAGCAACGCCAAATGGTAATCCTTCAAACCAGGGTTTCAATGTTTTTTCCAGGGTATCGAATGAAGGTGTGATCGGGATAATATCGTAACGGCAATCGAGGTTATCCGCTAATTTTACTGCATCGCTTACAGAATGATCGGAAGAGAATGCCGATGGTAACAGGACAGCCCAAACGTTTTCTTTACCCAGCGCTTCAGCGGCAAGGGCCAGCGTCACAGCCGAGTCTATCCCTCCCGATAATCCCAGAATTGCTTTGCTGAATCCAAGTTTGGAGAAATAGTCCCTGATTCCCATCACCAGCGCATCATGAATCCAGGCTACCGGGCTTTTTTCCTCACCGGCAACCGTTTCCTTGCGACTTATGACCTCGTCCAGGTCAAAAACGGCAAAATCTTCTTCAAAATACTTAAGCTCCGCCAGATTAATTGCGTCAGGGCCAAATACCATGGATCCGCCATCGAACAGCAGTTCGGTCTGGGCTCCCACATGATTGACATAAAAGACCGGTAAATGGTATTTTTTCGCATTCTCAGACAGGATACCTTTTCTGATCTCCGACTGTTTATAATGGAAAGGCGATGCAGCAATGTTGATAATCAAATCGGGGTTCTGCAGGATCATCTCTTCCATAGGGTTGACAACATACAAAGGATCTTCTGCTCCGATATCCCAAAGGTCTTCACATACTGTCAGGGCGAGTTTCTTACCTTTGAACAGCACCGTTTCGAACTTTCTTCCCGGTTCGAAATACCGGTATTCATCGAACACATCGTAATTCGGCAACAGGGCCTTATAATAGGCATGTTTTATCTGCCCCTCCTCCAGGAACAAAGCGGCATTAAGCAAATTCTTACCTTTAACATCAGGGTTTTTCACCGGGCAACCGACAACAGCTGCAATGCCCCTGCATTCGTCAGCAATTTCGCCGACCGCTTTTTCGCATCTGTCAATGAAATCGCCGAATTCGAGAAAATCCCTTGGCGGATAACCCGATACGGCGAGTTCGGAGAAGACAACCAGATCGGCCTGCAATGCTTTGGCTTTCCGGATCGCACCTTTGATCTTGCCTACATTTTCATTAAAATTACCAATGTGGTAATTCAACTGTGCCAGTGCAATTTTCATTTTTGCCCACAATTAAAAGACGATACCGGCGCCCAGTTCCACAAAATTCTGTACAGCTCTGGGTTTGTCATGAACGAAAGGATTGTCACCCGAAAGTATATTATTAAATGCATTATCGTACATAAAATCAATAATGACAGCTGTTGAGCCTTTGATGGTGATCTCCACCCCTCCTCCAATCAGGAGTGATTCACGCATCAAAGCTATATCATCGCCGATATTTTTCTTGTCCTCATGAATCTGCCCGTCATCTGCTTCAAAATGACCCGTAGCTTTAGCATCGAGGTTAAAAGCTGTCCCCAGGCCAATTTTCCCGAAGATCGTTACCCTTTCCGATAACTCAGTCTGCATTTTTAGACATAAAGGGATTTGAAGGTATTTGAAGCTGTAATTTCTGCTCATAACCCCCGGTGAAAGGATGGTACTATCAGTACCGGGAATATGCATACTGTAAGGATAATTCATTTTTCCGCCCGTGAAGTTCATATTGAAACCCGTCGTAATGGCATAGTTTTCCATCAGGTAAAACTCCCCGATAAATCCCCATGAAAAACCCGGTTTGACGCCGTCGGAATCATAACCTTCCGTATCAGGATTTAACCATGCGAGGTTCGCCCCAGCCCGCAAACCAAATAAAACCGTTTTATACTGGGAAATAGCCTGGGCTGATATGAATAGGAACAGGATAAAAATGAAGATCTTTTTCATGAAACTATCGATTTTCCAACAAAAGTAATCCTAAAATCGTAATATCGCTTTATTGGCAGAATGAATGAATTTCTTTTTACATTTGCTTGCCAAATAGCTCTATTATGAAAAAAATTATCGTCATTCTTTTCCTGCTTTTTATCGCAGCAGAAAACTACGGCCAGTTTACTTTTGGCCCGAAGATCGGTTACAATGCAGCCAAATTATCCACCGATTTCGATACGATCAAGGAAAGTGTCAAGAGCACTTTTCAGATCGGCGCCTTTGCCAGGCTGGGAAAGAAACTCTACGTGCAGCCCGAACTGTACTATGCCACAAGCGGAGGATCCTTCAAAATTGAAGGCACAACACTTAAGCAGGATATCCGGATGAACAACATATGCGTCCCGGTGCTGGTAGGCTATAAGGTGATCAATGCAAAAGTGATAAACCTACGGGTAATGGCCGGACCGGTCGCCACATTCATCATCAATAAAAAAGTGACAACGAACGATCTGATCCAATATCCGCTACAGAAAAGCGACCTGAAGAATATCGCCTGGGGCCTTGACCTGGGCGCTGGCGCCGATATTTTCTTCCTATCGCTTGACATCCGGTACGAAATTGGCCTCAACAATATTTACATCATACCCGAAAACGCCACAGACAATAAAATCAAAAGTAATTTGTTCATAGTCAGCCTGGGATTCAAACTGATCTGACAATAAACAGGTTTAAACCGGCGTTTTTATTGCATGACAGGCAATTTCAAGAGAGTAATTTTTATCCTGCTGCTGATATCTGCGGCGGGATGTGGACCGAATCCGAACAAAGGCCAGATACCTGAGACCCGCATTCAAAAAATCAAAGTTAAAAATTACGGCCAGGCTTTATTTTCACTGGACCCCATGAATGTGAAACAAGGCCTGGATTCACTATCTTCGGAATTCAGCATTTTTACAGGCGTTGATCCTGACACTTTGCAGGCATTGCAAATCAGGGAATTCATCATGGACCCTCTCAACAGGGAGCTTGCAGCGGGGTGTGCAGAAAAATTTCCCAGCCTGGAATTTCTCAATGATGAACTGACGGTTTGTTTTGATGCGGTTAAAAACACGGATACGGCATTCACAGTACCTGAAGTTTACGCCTATGTTTCCGGGCTGATTTATGAATCGCCGGTAGAGTATTTCGACAGTATAATGGTTATTGCCCTCGACCTTTTCCTGGGATGGGATTATCAGCCTTACCGGGCTGCGGGAATACCTGTGTATATGACACGCCGGATGGAAAAGCAAAATATCGTCGCAGAATGTGCCCGACAAATCGCCATTTCAAAAATCCCTTCCGGAGATGAGCCGAAAACGCTCCTTGATTTCATGATCCTGCATGGAAAGGTGCTGTACGCCCTCGACAGGTATCTTCCAGGTGTCGCCGACAGCCTGAAGATCGGATATACAGCCGGTCAGGCAGAATGGTGCAGCAATAATGAGGCAAATATCTGGCGAATGCTGATCGACCAGGAGGTTCTTTACTCTACCGAATCCTTTGTAAACAACCGGTTCATTATGGACGGGCCTTTCACCTCCGGACTTCCGGATGGGGCGCCAGCCATGCTCGGACGCTGGATCGGCTGGCAGATTGTCAGATCCTACATGAAGAAAAATCCCGGGATCAGCCTGGAGGAACTTTTTGCGCAGAATGATTCCCAGGCCATCCTCTCAAACTCAGGCTACAAGCCGAAAAGATAAAAAAATATTACTCCCGGCTAGCTACGAGTTACTAATTCGGAAGAAATACTTCTGCGATTAGTGTCCTGAATGATTTATAACCTCGAATTCTTCTTTTATCATGACCTCTCCGCCTTTTGAACTCAAACCCCGGAGCAGAACAACATATTTTCCGGGAGTGTCAGGAGCCGTGAATTTGATTTCGGCATAACTATTATTATCAGTCTGAAAATCCGGGGCCCAATAAACAGTGTTTCGTGAATCAGGCATATTTGCCCGGAGCGTTTCGCTTGGTTCAATCCCTTGACATTCCTCCAGGAATTTGTAATTGATGAATGTGCCGGATTTAGGTAAGTCGATACCGGCGAAATCACTTTTCTTTGAAATAAAACTGATTATCCCGCCATAAGTGATGTTCCCTTTAATATAAGCAGAGTTCACCAGCTCAATATGGTCAATTCCAACCGGAGACATGGACAGCACCCTTTCCATATCCTTTACAGCTACCCAGTCGATCAGTATAATACTCCCCAAAATTCAGACCACAGGTTAAGTTGAAAAACGACTAATTTTAACCGTGGTAATTATGAAAGCAAAAAGAACAAAACACACAGCGGCTTTTAAAGCCCAGGTGGCCATTGAAG
>Ga0209717_1001019_pt1 | contig 32003 bp, 30 predicted proteins | sample AD_UKC048_MetaG_FD_184418 | JGI IMG/M metagenome (GOLD analysis project Ga0209717, IMG submission 184418) | Active sludge microbial communities of municipal wastewater-treating anaerobic digesters from USA - AD_UKC048_MetaG (SPAdes) (version 2) | ecosystem: Engineered > Bioreactor > Anaerobic >...
GCGTACGATGTTGCGTTTTGTGGTGCCTTGGTTCAGCGAAAACGGCAATCGGCTTTTTCTCGGAGTCCGTCGCAAGAATATTAAAGAATAAGGAAATTGTATGATACAAATTATTAAATACAAAAAATACCCTTTCATCTTTTCCGGCGTATTAACTGTTGCGAGCATAATTGCAATTTTGGTTTTTGGTTTGAGACCGGGGATGGATTTCACGGGTGGAAGTTTGATTGAAGTGAGTTTTACAGGTAGTCGGCCAACAGCCGCAGAAGTGCGCAGTTCTCTTGAAGAAATTGATTTGGGTACGGTGGTGGCACAGCCGGTGGGTGATCAGGGTATGATTGTTAAAACCCGCTTCATCTCGGAAGATGAGCATCAGTTGGTGTTGGTGGAATTGAGGAAGGATTTTGCCAAAGGTTCGGAGCAGGTTTTGGAGAGTAGAGTAGAAACGATTGGTCCGGCGATCAGTTCTAATTTGAAAGATCGTGCGGTCGCTTCTGTTATCGCGGTCAGTATTTGTATTGTTTTGTACATCGCCTATACCTTTCGTAAAGTTTCACGTCCGATGAAATCGTGGCAATATGGGGTAACGGCCATAGTAGCGCTTTTACATGATATTCTAATTACGGTGGGGGTGTTTGCTGTGTTGGGTAAATATATGGGAGTAGAGGTTGATGTGCCGTTTGTGGTTGCTCTACTCACAATTCTTGGTTATTCAATCAATGATACAATTATCGTATTCGATCGTATTCGTGAGAATTTGACAATTGAAGGTACTGATAATTTCTCGAGGACGGTGAATGCTGGGATTAATCAAACCATCGCTCGGTCTCTCAACACTTCGGGGACAACACTGTTGACACTTTTTGCTTTGTTTATATTTGGTGGGGCGACGATAAAATTTTTCTCTTTGGCTCTAATAATTGGTGTGGCTTTTGGTACGTATAGTTCGGTTTTTGTCGCGAGCGCTCTGCTTGTAGCTTGGCATGAGTGGCGGATGAAAAGAGCGGCTCGTGAATAACATTTAACCCCCGTCGTTTGGGGGTTTTTTGTTTTTGTGATATAATAAAATCGGCTTACAATCATTAAATTAACATATGACGGATAAATTCATCAGGCATTTCATCGCCTTTATGGGGCTTTTGGCTTTTGGTCTCGTGTACTGGGCGGGTTATTCGGCTGGACAGCGCGAATGGTGGTGGGCGACGATTCTCGTGCCTTTGATTTATTATATAATTTATAAGCTAGTTGACGCCTAATCTATGGATTTTGGTTTATTTTATTTGAACCTAAGCTCACTCAATAAATTTTTGGCACAAGATGCGTCAGTGATTGTTTGGGAAATGGTGGTGGTGTTTGGCTGGCTGATTTTGTTGTATTTTGTTTTGTATGCGGGCATCATCATGTATATGATGTACCGATCACTCAAATCTACTGCCAATTGGAAGTGGATTGTGCTTGCGATTGATATTCCGACTATAAATATTCAGACGCCGAAGGCGGTGGAACAATTGTTTGCGCACTTGGCCGGGGCTTATGACAAACCGAATATCGCGCAGAAATACCGCGGTGGCTATAAACAAAAATGGTTTAGTTTTGAGATCATCAGTGTCGGTGGTTATATTCAGTTTCTGATTCGGACTGAGCAAGGATTACGCGATCTCGTCGAGTCGGCGGTGTACGCACAGTATCCGGAAGCAGAGATTACCGAGGTAGAGGATTATGTCTCGGAAATTCCAGACAAGTATCCTAGCGCTGAATATGACGTTTGGGCATCGGATATCACTCTCAGTGAACACTATTCATATCCGATTCGGACATATCGAGAATTTGAACACAACATAATTAAAGAGACAATTCTCAAAGATCCAATGTCGGCTTTTCTCGAATCTTTTTCTCGTCTCGGGCAGGGGGAACAGATGTGGTTTCAGATAATTTTGGAACCGACTTCGAATGCTTGGAAAAAAGAAGCGATCGAGAAAATCAAAGAATTGGTGACACAAAAAAAATCTGCAAAAGGTAATGCGGCTGTTGATTTTTTGGTACAGACACCTTTCAATGTTCTCGAAGAATTTGGTGATATCGTACTTGGTAGAGAAAAATCAGAGGCAAAAAAAGAGGAAAAAGACAAAAAACCAGATATGGTGCCGGGGCAAAGCCAGTTGATTGAGGGAATGGAGAATAAAATTGCTAAAATTGGTTTCAATACAAAGATCCGGGCGGTGTATGCGGCACGCAAAGAAATTTTTCATCCAGAGAGAGGTGTGGGGGCGCTCATCGGTGCTCTGAATCAGTTCAATAGTCCGACGGCCAATTCTCTGGTGCCGAGTTTCTCTACGATGTTGCACTACTTCCGTAAAGATTCTAGGGTTGCCGCTCGCAAGAAATTGCTTGTCGGGGCATATAAAAAACGTAAAATGAAAGTTGGGAAAAAACCGTTTGTTTTGAATATTGAAGAGTTGGCAACGATTTGGCATTTCCCGATGTCGTACGTGAAGACGCCGCTTGTCCAGAAAGCCTCCATGAAGATCGCTGAGCCGCCAATGGGGTTGCCGATCGAGCGAATTGCTCCACCTGAGGCTATCCTCGCACCAGATGATAAACCAGGCGGGTCGAAGAGGGAATATGTGACCGATTCCGGTCAACGTATTGTACAAGCCAAGGACGAACAGGAGTTTTCATAGTAAGTGACAATAGCCGGCCGTAGGTCGGCTTTTGCAACATTGACCGGAGAGCGGAAATCTGGTTTAATACTAGCGTTTATGGCAGATACAAAATTGATAAAAGAAAAAGTTGACATTGTGGATTTGATTTCTGAGTATGTCGCTCTGAAGCCAGCCGGTGTCAACCACAAAGGACTTTGCCCGTTTCATCGGGAAAAGTCACCCTCTTTCATGGTCAGTCGCGAGCGTCAGAGCTGGCATTGTTTTGGTTGTAGTAAAGGTGGGGATATTTTTTCTTTTGTTCAAGAAATTGAAGGAATGGAATTTTCGGAAGCTTTGAAGTATTTAGCTAATCGGGCTGGTGTGCCACTCGATAATTATCGCAGTGAGATTGGATCAAATCTGCGTAATCGGATTAAAGAAATTAATGAAAATGCGGCAAATTTTTTTCACAATTTTTTATTGAAAATGCCCGCCGCCGCTTCAGCGCGCGATTATTTGTCCGGGCGCAAAGTGAAGCCTGAAACAATTACGGAGTGGTTGATTGGCTATGTGCCGGATCAATGGGATTTACTCACCAATTGGTTGACGAAAAAGGGGTTTGCTATTGATGATCTCGTGGCTTCGGGGCTCACTATCAAAAAGGCGGACGCGGTCTCAGGTTCGATGCGTGGATATTATGATCGGTTTCGAGGGAGAGTGATGTTCCCGATTTGGGATACACATGGATCGGTCGTGGGGTTCACAGGTCGTGTGCTCGTCGAGACAGAAAATTCGGGTGGTAAATATGTGAATACGCCAGTGACGCCGGTGTATGATAAGTCATCTGTAATCTTCGGCTTAAACCGTGCCAAGAGTGAAATTAAAACTAAGGATTTGATCGTGGTGGTGGAAGGGCAGATGGACACGATTGCATGTCATGAAGCGGGAATGAAAAATGTCGTCGCTTCGAGTGGTACGGCGATGACTGAGACGCAGGTCAAATTACTCAAACGCTACTCACAAAATTTGGCTTTGGCTTTCGATATGGATGCGGCGGGAATTGAAGCGGCCGAACGGGGCATTCTCATCGCTTTGCGCGAAGGTATGAACGTGCGTGTGATTAGAATTCCGGATGGGGCGGGTAAAGACCCGGATGAGTGTTTGAAAAAAAATCCAGAAATATGGTTTCAGGCTGTGAAAAATGCGGAAGATGTGATGGCGTGGTTCCTCGAAAAAGCAACCAAAGGACGAGATTTGAAATTGCCAAAGGAAAAACAAATGGCGAGTGATATATTTCTGCCGAAGATTGCCCTCGTTCCTTATGCGGTAGAACGGGATTATTGGTTGCAGAAATTGGCCGAAACGATCAATGTGGGGATGGATGTTTTGCGTGAGGATTTACCACGTTTCCGTAAAAATCCACAGGGGGTGGTGGTCGGTAGGAAGCAGGTTGTTTCGAGTGTGCCCGAAAAAACAGCAACAGCTTCTGCTCCTATAGAAATGACACGGTCGGAAGAGATGCTCGAGATGCTTTTTGCGCTTTTGTTGCGTTTTCCTAAGGTTTTACAGGATTATTGGGGTAAATTAGAAAATATTGCACCGGTGTTATCCACATCACATTATGCCAACCTTTACTTTGAGGCAAAAAAGCTGTATAATAAGGGCAATATTTTGGATTTGGAAGAACTGCATAAAGCGCTCGAAATAGTCGAAAATGGGAGTGAAATGATGTCCTTGCTCGGAATGAAGGGCGATTTGCTGTTTCAAGATTTTGATGATCGTTCGGCGATGCAAGAAGCGGAGGCATTATTTAATCAAATACATGCTGACTGGTTGGGGGCGAGACGCAAACAGATTCAATTAGAAATGATAAGCGCTGAGAAAGCTGGGGATAAGGATGTGGTGGCGCGGTTAATGAACGAATTTATAAAACTAGTTTAATTATTTTGTTCATGCCGAACAAAAAAAATACAATTCATCGTTCGGTTCGCCGGGTGGCGACCAAAAAAAAGACGGCAATTAAAAAAATTGCCCATATTTTGCAAAGAGCAAAAAAAGCGATTCGTTCGGCGAAGAAAATGCCGATTAAGCGGGTCGAAAAAACAAAAAAAACATCAGGTCAGGTATGGAAAAGTGACCATTTTACAAAGCCGATAGTAACCAAACAAGGTCAGTTATCGAAAACGAAGCAGAAAGGCAACGGTTTTTCGGTACTGAAAACGATGGTGACGCCAGACATGCTCATACCGCCGACCGAAGATCCGGTCATGCGTCTCATCAAAAAGGGGCGTGATCGTGGTTTTGTCACTGAGGTCGAGGTATTGGGTATTTTCCCTTATGTGGAGAATTATTTGGAGTACTTCGAAGCGTTTTTGGATTTGATGGACAAGAGCGGTTTGACGATCATGGAAGCGGGCGGTAGTCTGCTCGATAGGCGGACCAATCAGAGTGAGAAACTTTCGGAACTCAAGGGTTCACAGCCTGATTTGGTGGGTGAATTTGATCTGGGTTCGATTTCCCAAGATTCGATTCAGATGTATTTACGTGAAATCGGGAAAATTCCATTGCTCACAGCGGACGAGGAAGTGTCGCTCGCCAAACGAAAAGAACGAAGCGATAAAGAAGCTGAGAAGAGATTGATCGAGGCCAACTTGCGCTTGGTCGTATCGATTGCGAAGAAATTTGTGGGGAAACAATTATCGCTTTTGGATTTAATCCAAGAGGGTAATATCGGTCTGTTTCGAGCGGTGCGTAAATTCGACTATCGTAAAGGTTATAAATTTTCGACTTACGCGACTTGGTGGATTCGTCAAGCGATCACTCGGGCATTGGCCGATCAGTCACGTACGATTCGTATTCCGGTGCACATGGTAGAGACGATCAATCGTTATCAGCAGGTGAACCGCCGCCTCCTCCAGGATCTAGGACGTGATCCGACCGCAGAAGAAGTCGCGGCCGAAATGGGTGAGGAAGTAGAGAAAGTGAAACATATTATTCAAATTTCACAAGACACAATATCTCTCGAAACTTCGGTGGGTGATGATGATGACGACGATTCTTCATTGTCTGATTTCATCGAAGATATGAAAAATCCTTCACCATCTCATGTCGCTGGTGTAGAGTTATTGAAGGATTATATCCGTGAAGCAATGAAAGACCTCTCTCCGCGTGAACAGAAAATTTTGGAAATGAGATTTGGGCTCTCGGATGGGGTGACACATACGCTTGAAGAAGTGGGCAAAGAATTCGATGTCACGCGTGAGCGTATTCGTCAGATCGAAGCCAAAGCACTTGAAAAAGTTCATAGTTTTGGGATTGTGGATAAACTAAGGGATTATTAAGGACTTAGAAAAGAGCACCTGCCAAATTGGCGGGTGCTTTTGTTATACATGTCAGTTAAACGATCTTCACAACATCCCACCATTTCTCAATATATTCTGCACGGCGGTTTTGGTAGTTCAGGTAGTAGGCGTGTTCCCAGAGGTCATTGGCGATGATTGGGGTGTCGCCGAGGGAGAGGGGGGAATCCTGGTTTGGAAGAGTGTAAATTGCTAATGTGTGATCTGGTTTTTCCACAAGCCATACCCAGCCACTGCCGAAGTGAGAGCCGGCGATTGTGTTAAATTCAGTTTTCATATTTTCAACTGATCCGTATTGGGCAGTGATTTTTTTTACCAAATTTTCGTCAATTTGTTTCGTTGTGCCCATGATACTCCAATAGATATTGTGATTATGAAAACCGCCACCAAAATTGCGTAATTTGCGACGATCCTCGTCCGACACTTCAATAGTATTAAGCTCAAGCAATATTTCTTCGACACTTTTTGTATCAAGTGGTGGGTATTTGTTGGCAATCTTCGTGAAATTGTCGAGATATGTGGCATGGTGTTTGGTGTAGTGAATTTCCACGGTTCGAGCGTCGATCACTGGCTCGAGCGCCTTAAATTCAAAACCAAGTGCTGGGAGTGTGTATTTCATATTTGCGTTTTTACTGTATAAATTATATCTCTATCATACCATTGTGGTATAATATTCGCAAGTACAGTTGGATGCTTTACTTTTAGGTCGTTATTAGCTATAATAATTCACGACTACTTAGTATTATTTGTTGATTTATGAAATTCATTTTCTGGCGTATTTTTAGCATTTTTTCGATTGTGTTATTTTTGTTTTCGGGTTCAGATGCGATCGCTATTGAGGGATCGACATCGACCGTATCTGCTACTCCGACAAATGCTGGAAAAATCGAATATGTTCTGTTTCATTCTCAATACTGTCCGCACTGCAAGGCAGAAATTACTTTCATCGATAAGAAATTACGACCGAAATATGGTGATGATGTCGAATTTAAATTGTACGAGGTAAATGAAGGGGCTAATCGTGATCTGTTTTCTCAATACTCGTATTTTTTCCATACGGATAACACTTCGGTACCAGTGGCATTTATTGATGGCGAGGTGGTGCACGGTTTCGATAGTGAAAAAAAAGTTGGAGTGAAGATCATTCAAATAATTGAAAAAGCAATCGCGGAAAGATGTGGAGAGGTAAATATAGCCACGACAACGACTGAAAAAATTTCAATTCCAGTGCTTGGAGAAATTGATCCGAAATCATTTTCTCTTCCGATACTCACTGTGGTTGTCGGTTTACTTGACGGGTTCAATCCTTGTGCGATGTGGACGCTTCTGTTTCTAATTTCACTACTTTTGGGGATGGGTAATAGGCGAAGAATGTGGTTGCTCGGCGGGTTGTTCATTTTATCTGCGGGCTTAGTTTATTTCATATTTATGGCGGCGTGGTTGAAGTTTATTTTGTTCATCGGTATGGTTCTCGCTGTGCGGATCGTGATCGGTACGGTCGCTGTCGGAGTGGGAGGGAAAAATTTGTATGATTGGTGGATAAGTCGCAAAGCGGATGGTGTGGTATGCAAGGTTTCTAAAAATGAAAATACAAGCAAAGTGTTTGCGAAGATTAAAGATATTGTATATCGGCGCAGTTTGATCTGGTCAATTACCGGTATAGTATTATTAGGTTTTTCGGTTAATTTGGTCGAAATGGCGTGTTCCGCTGGTTTCCCGGCGGTTTATACACAAGTGCTAGCGTTGTCTGGAATTCCGGCTTGGCAGAAATATTTGCACATGGTCGGTTATATTATTTTCTACATGCTCGACGACATGATCGTGTTCGTGGTGGCGATGGTGACTCTCCGCCCGACTATGCTCGGTGGGAGATTCGGTAAGTATTCAAATTTAATTGGTGGTGTATTGATATTTATTCTCGGGTTGCTCTTGATTTTCCGTCCGGAGTGGCTCATGCTTTCGTAGTATGGTATAATAAGCCGAGAAATTGTTAGTGGTTTTCAAAAAAAATTATGCCAACTCCATCTCTACAACCAAAGAACGGTGCTTCCGTGGAGGATACTCAGGATATCTGTCTGTTCGGACAGACGAATTATCGCAATCAATTATATCGTTTCGGTATCAAACTGGATGATCGGCGTCGTCATATGTATATTATCGGCAAGACTGGTATGGGTAAGACGACAATGATGGAAAACATGGTTTTGCATGATATTTATTCCGGTCACGGTGTCGGCGTGGTGGATCCGCATGGCGATTTCGCCGAGAAGGTAATCAATTACATTCCTTCGAATCGTATCAATGACGTGGTGTATTTCAATCCGTCGGATTTGAGTTTTCCAATTGGTTTCAATATTTTGGAAGTGAAGAAAGAAGAGCAGAAACATTTGGTGGTGGCAGGTCTCATGGGAATTTTCAAGAAAATTTGGCCGGATGTGTGGAGTCCTCGTATGGAGTATATTTTGAATAATACTTTGCTCGCTCTGCTTGACTATCCCGGTTCGACACTGCTCGGTATCAATCGGATGTTGTCTGACAAAGTGTATCGTGGGCGTGTAATTGGTAAAATCAAAGATCCGGTTGTGAAAGCTTTCTGGGAGACAGAATTCGCGAGCTATTCAGAGCGTTATGCGACCGAGGCAGTGGCGTCTGTTCAGAATAAAATCGGTCAGTTTTTGTCGGCTAGTGTGATCCGAAACATGGTCGCCCAAGTCAAATCGACCATTGATATTCGGGAGATTATGGATACGAAGAAAATTCTCATCATGAATCTCTCGAAGGGTAGAATTGGTGAAGATAATAGTCGTTTGCTCGGCGGCATGTTAATTACGGAGATTCAATTGTCGGCGATGGAGCGTGTGGATATTCCGGAGAGTGAACGTCAGGATTTCTTCCTCTATGTCGATGAGTTTCAGAACTTCGCGACACCGAGTTTCGCGAATATCTTATCTGAAGCGCGTAAATACCGTCTCTCGCTTACGATGGCACATCAATATATCACTCAGCTCGATGAAATTGTGGCAGATGCGGTATTCGGCAATGTGGGCACGATTGTGACATTTCGGGTTGGTGGGGCGGATGCGGAATTTTTGGAAAAAGAGTTTACACCGACATTCCTCGCGACTGATATTGTCAATTTGAATAAATATCAAGTGATGTTGAAACTCATGATCGACGGCGTCGCTTCACAGCCATTTGGTGCGCTCACGATGCCGCCAATTGGCAAACCGACGGGTAGTGCTGAGAAAGTGATTCGTGTGTCGCGTGAGAGGTATGGTCGGCCACGGGATGTGATTGAGGAGAAAATTATGCGATGGGTAGGTTTGGAGGATTTGGATGACAGTGATGACAAACCAATAAAACATGAACATGTGCCTGCCCATCCGCCGGCTCGTCCAGCAGAGGTCAAGAAGCCTGTGGTGGTGCCAAATAGGGTGGTGGCGGCGACGACATATTCTGGCGCGCCAGTATCGGCGCAAAACAAACCAACAGTGATGGCGGTGAGTAAGCCACAACAGAATATGACGGTGATGAAAAAAGCTGTTTCGAAAGTAGAGCCCGGACGGCAGGTGGTGAATAACGCAAATAAATCAGTTGCGAAACAGACAATTCCTGCCATGGCTCCAGCCGTGAATCCTGTCGCCAAGAAGTTTGAGGCACTAAAACAGTTAGCTGTAAAACCTGTAGAGAATAATCCTACCTCGGTAGATATCGGTCAGTCCAAAAAAGTCGATGATGACGACGCAATTCGGTTTGAAGAAGATAAGCCGATTAGGTTTAGTCGGTAGTTTTTTTATTCCTTAATTGGCAGGCATGCTTGCCCCTTATTAATTTTGCTATGCTTTTCTACGAATCAAACAAAAGTGTCAAAAAATTACTTTTTCTTTTAACTCTGGTTGTGGTTTTGCTTGCGTTTAGTGCGGGATTTTTGTTCGGGAGGATGCGGAAAATTACGGCCGATGTCACAGATAGTGATGGGAATGTAAAAATTTCTAAGGTTTTGGATTTGTATGGAGCTAGTCGATCGGACAAGATTTCCTTCGATCAGTTTTGGAGTTTGTGGAACAAGGTGAAGGAGAAGTATGTGGAGCAACCAGTAGATGATTCGAAACTGTATTATGGTGCTATGGAGGGAATGGTGCGAGGCCTCGGTGATCCGTATTCAGTGTATTTTCCACCGAAAGAGGCGGCTGAGTTCACTAAAGATTTGTCGGGTGAGTTCGAAGGAATTGGTGCGGAAATTGGAATGAAAGAGAATCAAATTGTAGTAATTGCACCACTCGTGGGGATGCCTGCGGAAAAAGCAGGTGTGAAAGCGGGGGATAAGATTTACAAAATCGATGGCGTGGAGACCTATGATATGACAGTGGATCAAGCGGTAGGGAAAATTCGTGGCAAGCGTGGTTCAAAAGTTAAATTATCGTTGGTACGAGACGGGGCGGTGGTGGATATTGAAATTGTGCGTGAGACAATCAATGTGCCGACCGTGAAAGTGGAATACAAGGAAAATAATATTGCATACATGCGCCTGTCGTATTTCAACGAGAAAACAGACAGAGAGTTTGAAAAAGCGGTAAAAGAAATATCAGCAAAATCAGTCAGCGGAATAATTTTGGATTTACGCAGTAATCCGGGCGGGTATTTGGAAACGGCGGTGGTGGTAGCGAGTGAGTGGCTGAAAACTGGTTCGGTGGTCTCAGAAAAATTTAGCGATGGGAGAACAAACGCGTATGATACGCGTGGTTCACATCGTTTCGCCGACATTCCGACCGTTGTGCTCGTGGATGAAAATTCGGCCTCGGCTTCAGAGATCGTGGCGGGAGCATTGCAAGATAACGGTTCGGCGAAATTAGTTGGTAAGAAAACCTATGGTAAGGGTTCGGTGCAGGATTTTGAATTATTGCCAGATGGTTCGGCTGTGAAAATCACGGTGGCGAAATGGTTCACCCCGAAAGATCGTCAAATTGATAAACAGGGGATCGCGCCAGATGTGACGGTCGATCCGATGTTCGAAGTCAAAAAAGATGCAAACGGAAAAGATACAGAAGAAGTGATAGATTTTGGATTGAATAAAGCTTTAGAAATTTTGGAAAAAAAATAAATATTTTTTGTCAAAAAAACCAACTAAGATTTTTCTTGGTTGGTTTTTTATTTTTTTAGGTTTTACACTCTCTCCACCCAATGCTTGTCAGTCTCAACCTCGAGTTCGAGATAGACTTTTTTGTTGATGGCTTGTTCGAGTTCGCGGCGGGCCATTTGGCCGATTTCTTTGATTTTTTTGCCACCTTGGCCGATGATGATTTTTTTGTAGCGATCGTCGAGTGTCAGGATTCTGCCTTTCACGACGACAATTTCGGGTTTATCCTCGACATCGTCCACCTCCACTGCAATGGCGTATGGAATCTCTTCGTTCATTACAGAAAATATTTTTTCACGAATGATTTCGGCAATCCAGAATTTGTTGTCGATGTTCGTCAGTTGTTCGTCAGGATACATGATGTCTCCCTCAGGCAAAAGTTCGACAACTTTTTCGCGAAGCGGTTGGATATGCGAACCACGCAACGCCGAAAGTTCGATGGTCGCGTTGAAATCTTTGGACCAGGCTTGGTAGGATTCCATGAATGGGCGTTCGTTCGGGTGGAGGTCGCATTTGTTTATTACCAAAATTTTTGGAATATCGAGATGGCGCACGAGACCGTAGGTAGCTAGTTCTTCCGGACCGATTTCACGGGTTGGATCGGCGACATAAACGATCACGTCGATTTCTTCGTGGAGAGTGTCGTTGACTTTGTTGTATAATCTCGCGGATAGGTCACTGCGTTTTGCTTTGAAGATACCGGGAGTATCGACAAAAACCGCTTGCCCGGCGGGGGTATTGACCACCCCATGAATGACATTACGGGTCATCTGAGGACGAAAACTCGTGGCGGCAATTTTGGTGCCGACGAGGGTGTTCAGTAGGGTAGATTTTCCGACGTTAGAGCGGCCGACGAGGACTACGAAGCCTGATTTCATATGGGTTATTTATGTTATTATTCGTGATATTACCACATATTTGCAAAAAAATCAAGTTTAGGGTAATATATGGTGGTTGTCCCTCCTTCGCCAAGGCTTCGGAGGGTTAGACATGGCATTTATTAAAGATAGAAATACCTATGAAACTCATATTCCAAAAGGAAGTGCAGGGTGTAGCCAAAATCGGGGAAATTAAGGAAATCGCGAACGGTTTTGCGCGGAATTATCTCATACCGCGTGGGCTCGCTGTCCAGGTCAGTGAATCACAGATCAATGCTCAAAAAGATAAGGTAAAACGCGACGAAAAGAAGCGTGAAAAAGATTTGAAAGGTAAAGAGGTTCTCGCGAAGAGGGTGGATGGGGCGCAGGTCATAATTAAAGCAGAAAAGAAATCTGGCGATACGCTGTATTCGGCGATCGGGGCAGGGAAGATTGCTGAAGCGATCGTGGCACAACTCAAATTTAAAGTTTCGGCGGCGGATATTGTGCTCGATACGCCGATCAAATCGGTGGGCGCGCACGAAGCAAAAATCAAATTCGCACCGACAGTTTTCGCAACTGTCCGCGTCATTATCTCCTAATACAACCAACCCGCTGAAAGCGGGTTTTGTAATTCATTTTCAATATATTAATAAAATTTACCTATGGCAAAAACAAAAAGAAAATTCATCTTCGTCGTTGGTGGGGTGATGAGTGGGGTAGGTAAAGGAGTGACGTCGGCTTCTATTGGAATGATTTTGAAAATGAAGGGCTTTCGTGTGACTTCGCTGAAGGCGGATCCGTATGTAAATGTGGACGCAGGCACGATGAATCCGGTCGAACATGGTGAAGTCTTCGTCACCGATGATGGTGATGAGACGGATCAGGACATGGGGAATTATGAGCGTTTTCTCGGGACAAATCTGACAAGTGAAAATTACATGACGACCGGTCGGGTATATCAGACCGTGATTGCGAATGAGCGGGCGATGAAATACAAAGGCAAGTGTGTGCAGGTGGTGCCGCATATTCCCGAAGAAATTACCCGGCGTATTCGCCATGCGGCTGAGAAACACGATGCCGAATTCACGATCGTCGAGATTGGTGGAACGGTCGGGGAGTATGAAAACATTTTGTTTTTGGAGGCGGCGCGCATGATGAAGTTGAAAGATCCAGCTAGTGTGATGTTCGTGCTCGTGAGCTATTTACCGATTCCGGGGCATCTCGGCGAAATGAAGACCAAACCGACACAGCATGCGGCGCGTGAATTGAATTCGGTAGGAATCAATCCGGATTTCATTGTCGCGCGTGGTACTCACTATCTCGACGCACCGCGCCGTGAGAAATTGGCGGTTTTTTGCGGTGTAGAGCCGGAAAATTGTATTTCTGCGCCGGATGTGTCATCGATATATGAAGTGCCGCTTGTATATCAAGAGCAAGAATTTGGTAAGAAGCTATTGAATCGATTTGGCATGAAAAATGTGGCGACGAATATCACGGACTGGGCGAAGTTTGTGAAGAAATTATCTAATCCCAAAAAAGAAGTGCGCATCGCCGTCATTGGAAAATATTTTGGCACCGGTAACTACACTTTGGCCGATTCATATATTTCAGTAATTGAGTCAGTGAAATACGCGGCGTGGTGGAATGATGCGAAACCAATTCTCGAATGGATTGATTCAGAAGAATATGAAAAAAATCCGAAAAAAATTACTGAACTCGCGAAATATGATGGAATAATTGTGCCGGGTGGATTTGGGACGCGTGGTGTCGAGGGAATTATGATGGCGATCAAATACGCTCGTGAAACAAGAAAGCCATATTTCGGTTTGTGCTACGGCATGCAACTCGCGTCAATCGAATTTGTCCGCAATGTGCTCGGTAAAAAAGAAGCACATACTGTGGAAGTCAACTCAAATACACCCGATCCGGTGATTTTTGTAAATCCAACTCAGATGACAAATATTCGAGAGAACCGCTATGGTGGTACAATGCGTCTCGGTGCCTATGATTGCTCGCTCATGCGTGGTACGATTGCACGGGCGGCCTATGGCGAAGAAAAAATTTCTGAACGTCATCGCCATCGTTATGAATTCAACAATGCGTATCGTGAAGCATGTGAGGCAAATGGTTTGAAAATTTCTGGTGTGAACCCAGAAGCGAATTTAGTCGAAATTGTGGAATTGGAAAATCATCCATTCTTCGTCGGTGTGCAATTTCATCCTGAGTTCAAATCGCGTCCGATGAGACCGCATCCACTGTTCCGAGAGTTTGTGAAGGCGGCGTTGAAATTGAAAGAGAAGAGATAATATAATTTACATTAAACACTCGTGAAAATTCGCGGGTGTTTTTCGTGTAAAAAAGAACCCGTCGGTGGTCATGGCTTCGAAGAGCTGAGACCGACCGACGGGGCACGTTCCTTCACCTCCTTAATTTATGGAAGATGTGATAATGATTGTCAACGTGGCGATATGTAGTCCAGACGGGATCACTGCTGCAATTCTTGCGAGGATGTGATATCCTCTTTTTTTTGGGCGATAGGAATCCATGCGTAGTACTGTTGGTAGTGATAGAGACCAAAATATTACCACAATCGCCTCTCCGACTTGAGCCCACTCTTGTATTTTCTTACAGTTGCACATAATGGTGGCAAAAAAAAGCATTCCAGACAATATTGTATTTAAACCTATTGATAGTAGTTTTTGTGGTGGGTCTGAGTAATAATGCATATCCATTTTCTGCACAGCACTGACAAAAAAGATGCACACAAAGAATGAAACTAAAAACGCGTACATTGACCAATCTGCCTTTCGCTCTTTGCTAGAGCTGTTTTGAGTTAAAGAACAAATCAACATTGCAGGATATCACAAAATTACGGAATTGTCAAGAAAAACCACTTGTTAGAGCGGTTTTTCTGTGGATTACTTCTAATTTGTATTAGGTCCTGTATTTATCCACAGCGAAAATACGGCTATATTTAGCCAATTCTACGGCAGAAAACAGGGCTCCAGTATAGAATAAATCTCCCGCGAGGCTGTTGCGGAAAAACGGGAGTGCCATTGTGTAGGACGCTATGAGGCCTGACAGACTATGTGGATATATGGTACCAAATGCCCAAACAGCGAAATTGGTGATGATATAGAAGAGAATTGAGCCTGTGAGGGTGGTCGAGAGGACACGGGCGAAATTCACCGTGCGTAGGGTGTGGCGGGAAATGAAGTACATAATCGCAAATCCACCATAGACACTGAGCATGATCATCGGGTGATAAAAACCGATAATAATATCAGAAATAAGCATGGCGGCGAGAACAATCAGAATCGACCGACGGTCGCGCAAATAGGCGCCAGCAAAGATGGCGAGGGCGCCAATCGGGGCGAAATTGGCCGGATGAGGAATTAAGCGTGAAGCGATAGCGAGTAGGATCAATGCGAAAATAAAGAGATTTTGTTTTTTCATACATTTGTGGTTTTGTTTTTTAATGTTCCGATTATAACACCCTAATAAATATTTGCCAAGCTAGCGTCGGCTGAATATTGATTTAAGGCCGGTGAAAATTAGGGAAAATATTTTTTGTATTACTGCCCCGACTTTTGGCACTGTGTTTGTGGAAGAAGTGGCTGGTGTGGTCGGTGATGCGGTGGTGGTCGAGGATGTAATTTTTTCGCCGGCAATATTTTTGGGTAAAAGATTCTTTTTGGTCTTCATTAGTTGTTTTGTTTTTTGAATTTTGTCGATCGTGGTTGTGGTTAATGATGGAATTGTGTTTGTCGTCGTTTCGTTCGTGATTATTATTGTTGATGTGGCTATAATCAAATTTGGCGTACTTGTCGTACTGGTTGTGAGAAAGGTTTCGACCGTCGTCGTAGAAATCACTAATGTAGTGGTTGGTGAAATCACTTCAGGGTTTGTACTATTGCCAGTCGAATTAGTAGGTGGGGTTTCCGAGAATATTCTTTGTGTAATTGTTGTCGGCCATGATTTGCCGGCGAGCGCGGGTACAGCATGTTTCATCGCGAACCAGTCCGGTCCCGGTGCCCAAGCGGATTCATAGTATTCTTTTCCAGCAATTTTTTCAGTTAAAACATACCATGGATTTTTAGCATCTTTGAACCATTCGGCCTGTCCTTCTCCGAGCGCATCGATACCCATGACCGCCCAAGAGGTTGTAAGTATTTCTGATTCTTCGCCCCAGCCAGAGTTCCAGCCGCCGTCGGTGAGTTGGGTTGATTTCAAATAATTTTTGGCTTTTATGATTGCGCTTTCTTTAATTGTCGCCCCACGGTTGCGCGCATAGATGAGCGAATTGATAGCGGCACCGGTAATATCGGCGCCAGCGTAGCCCGCCCAAGTGAAGGCGCCATCAGATGTTTGATCAGATTCGATACTGGAGATGATCGTTTTTATTTGCGTCGAATTCGCGGGTTCGTCGTGGGCCAACAATGCAATCAGTCCAAACACATCATCGTTAATTCCGTTTTGTCCGTAAATTCCGTTTGCAAAACACTGTTCTTTAATTTTTTGGACCAAAATTTTCGTACTTGCGGTGGTGCGACTATCACCGAGCGCATCAAGTGCGAGAATTTGGCGTGGATAGGCAGCACAGAGATTCAGGTCAGCGGTATCGCTGAAATTGTATTGTTTCAGAGCGCTGGCGAGATCTGTTTCCGAATTTTTTATGGTGTCAGAATATATATTGTTTGCGGAAAAAGACATGGCGACCCAACCACTTGTTCCGCCGTCGAGAATTAGTCCGTTTGTGGATTGATTGGAGCGAAAAAAGTTTAGGATTTTATTTATAGTATCCTGAATCGTCACCGAACTGATGAGTGATTTTTGCACTTCCTGTGCTGAGGTATTTGTGCCACCTGTGTTGTTCGGTAGGGTGGTGGTGTTATTTATGTTCGTATCAGTAGTGCTCGTGATAGTGGTGGTGGGCGTTTCGTTTGGTGTCGTAGTGGTAATTTCAAGTGTGCTCGTATTTGTATCGATCGTGGTCGTCGTGTCATCGGTATCGATTGGGTCGGTCGAGGTCGAAATCAATGTTGGTGTCGAACTGGTAAAAACGGTTGTACTTGTAGTATCATCGGTGCTACTGCTTGTATCGAGTGGTATGGTATCGTTTAGTGTCGTTGTATTTGTTTGATTTTCATTGTCATCTTCGGTGATGATTGTTGTGGTTGGGGAATTTACAGGTGGCGTTTCAATACTGAGTGAGGTAATTGAAATTGTTTCAGTTTCGGCGGTCTCAGAAAACGCTTGAGCAAATTGTACCGGTAGTGCCAAAGCGACAACCATGCAAAGTATTATTGATTTTCTAAAATTTTTGTATTTCATATTTCCATTCAATTATGTCATTTTGTTTTGGTGTGTATTGTGAGATACCGATTTGCGCGGGGGCGCCGTTCACATAGTATATCCAATATTTCCCTGCGAGCTTGTCATTTGCAATGCCGTTAATTTCTTCGACGAATTCTCCCATGCCGGGGAAGGTTCGGGTTTTAATTCCGACGTTATTTTGAAGATTCAGATTTTGCAGGGTTTCGTAGAGGGTACCTGTGGTTGTGTAGATTGGATAGGAATTTTGATTGATTGTAATTGTGAAAAAGGCTTTTTGGGGGATCGATGGGGAACTGGTAGCGGAGGGATTTGGGTCGGGCCTATTATCATTTGGGGAAATTGTTTGGGTGTTTGATGTTGGAGTGTTCTCTCGTGGGGTGTTTGTAGAAGTAGTTTCGATTTTATTTTTTATCGGCTTTGGCACGGTTAGTTCTTTTGTGTTTTCCGGAAAGATTTCCATTATAAGCCATGCGAGGCAGAGAAGTCCGAAAATGCCGATTATTTTGGTGCTCTTGCTCATAGGATTGACATTTTTTATAAACAGGTATATAATGTGGTGTTGTTGAACATTCTGGGGAGGTAAATATGTGGGAGACAGTTTATGTTATGTTGCTTTGTGGGATTATTTATCTCGCTAATAACTGGGAGCTGGTTTTGGGGCTTGTTGTTTTATGCCTCACTGTACTTATTGTGCGGTCGCAGATTCCCAAGAAACGAAGACTCGAGCTTAGTGATTCTCTCGGTGTAGAGAGACGCTGGTTTCGTGATTAGGGGGTGTACATTTTTTGGTTGGTGACGGACGGTTTCGACCGTCTTTTTTTATGTCAAAAAAACTTTCCCAAAGAGAGGAAAGATGTGTGGCGTCAAAAATGACGCATTTCCTGCTCGGGTTTCATCCACCATAGTTCTAGGAGCGAAGGTGGAGGATAACTAACAAACGAAGATCGGACTTATTCCCAATGTAATTAGGACATCACCGTTGCGGCACAGTCGAGGATTCAAACCCCAGTTCCACGATTTGTTAGGTTGGATTTTGAGTTGATTTTATCAGTAAAAATTTTGAGTGTCAAATTGAATTGTGCACAACATGTGGGAGCTATATGAGGGCTTGAATTTTTGGCAAAATTGAGGTATATTTTGTCTATGGCTTGGATTGACAAAAAACCGATAATTGCGCTTGCGCCGATGGCTGATATGACAGACAGTCCTTTTTGTCGTGTTTGCAGAGAGGTTGCTGGAAAGGATTTTGTGGTATTTCGTGAGATGGTGTCATCGGAAGCGTTGGTGCGGGGGAATTTGAAGACTTTGAAAATGTGCGAATTTACTGAGGAGGAAAGACCGATTGTGATTCAGATTTTTGGTGCCGATCCGAAAATAATGGCCGAAGCGGCGCGGATTATTGTCAATAAGTTTCATCCAGACGGAATTGATATTAATATGGGTTGTCCGGTGCCAAAGATCGCAACGAAATCAAAAGCAGGGGCGGCATTAATGCGCGAACCAGAGAGGGCAGTGGAGATTGTGCGGGCAGTGAAGGCGGAAAATTTGGGTGTGCCGATCAGTGTGAAAACGCGTCTGGGTTGGTATCGAGATGATGAAATTTTAGAATTTGCATCGCGGATTGAGGCGGCGGGGGCGGATTTAATTACAATTCATGGTCGGACGAAATTACAGGGATATTCTGGGGAAGCAAATTGGTCGAGAATTGCGAAAGTTAAAAAAATTGTCTCTATTCCAGTCTTGGCAAATGGAGATATTAATTTTTCGGAAAAAATTGCGCAATGTTTGGAAGATACTGGTGTGGATGGAATAATGTTGGGGCGTGGAGCGCTCGGGAATCCTTGGATTTTCTTGGCGCGAGGGCATGGTAAGTATTCCGAACCGACAGCGCAGGAAATAAAAAATGTTGTATTGCGTCATGCGCAATTACACGTGGAGAGATATGGCGAGAGATCGATTGTGACATTTCGAAAACATCTGTTGTGTTATTTTAGGGGTGGTCGTAGCACCAAAGAATTTCGAGGAAAATTAGCTTTGGTGGGTGGTATGAAGGAATTGGTGAATTTATTGCGGTGAATTAAAACTATTGACAAAAGGTTGGTTTTTTTGTATATTGTGAGCGGAACAAACCTTTTGGAGGGTGAAATGCAAGAAGAAAGTAGACTGTTGTGTGCTGATTGCCGTACTAGTGAAGATCTGGTGGATTGGGAGGAGGATCCCGCGGAAGCTCTTCGAGCTAATCCGCAGATTATTGGAGTGGTGACGAAAACACCAGCAGAAGTACAGCGAGAGATATGCGCTGATATGCCGGTAAGTTAGCGGTGTTTTATGGAGAAGGTTTGGTTGGATAAAAACCACCCTCCTTCTCGCTTTCGATGTCAAATGTTTGGCGTTGAGAGCGGGGGGCTACATTTGAGGGTGGTTTTTTGATTTTAAATTTTTTTGTTTCAAACATCTTTCTCGGTATCGGCGAGAATATTTTTTATTTCTTCGAGAGTGATTAATTTCGGTTCGGTTTCTTCCGCTTTTGGACCCGAATCGATATTGTATTCTTTGATACGAAATAAAGTTTGTTGTCCGGCGACAGCATCAACAAAGTATAAATAGGGATCATTTTTGAGAATTATGATGGCTGGACCGTCTTCGTCCGGGGTTAGTTCGTAGATAGCATCTATGAGGTGTTGTTGAGAGCGATCATAGGGCTCTCCCCATTTTTCACGATCGCCTAAATTAAGCGAGGTGGTTTTTCCATCAAACAGGGTTGTTAGCCTAGTGCCAATGTCGGTCTTTGGTTTGATTATTTCCGAAGTTTTTTTATCGATATGCGGAGAAAAACTAATGATGTTTTCTCGGGTAGTTAGGTTTTTTGGTTTCATTTCGAAACCGGGCAAAAAGTTACGTTCGGCCTGAGGGGTGTTTTTCATATTTTAATTTAATTATCACATTGAAAAATTCAAAAATGTCTCGCCAAGATAACTTTGATTTGCCGTTTATCCGATCGGTAAAGGTGACGGGAATTTCGAGAATTTTTATTTCTTTCGAATTATTTTTCACTTCGTTTAATTTTTCCACGCGGAAAATAATTTCTTCTTGAAAAGCATATCCACCAGCGGAAATTCCTTCTAAATGGATTTCTTCTAGAACAGAACGGCGAAAAGCGCGAAAACCAGATGTGATGTCGCGGGTTTTGAGTTGTAATATTAGTCGGGCGAAAAACATCGCTCCCGTGCTCATGAATTTGCGCCATAAATTCCAACCGATGATTTTTCCATTTTTGATTTTACGCGATCCGATCACCATATCAACTTCGCGAAGGGCGGAAACCAGACGTGGAATATCATTTGGATCGTGGGAGAGGTCGGCATCCATCTGGATAATATAGTCGGCGCCGTCAGTGAGGGCGATTTTAAATCCGGCAACATAAGCACTACCCAGACCATATTTTTTGGGACGAATGATTAGTTTGATAGGAAATTTTTCGGAGAAGCGTTTGATTATTTCCGATGTATTGTCTGGCGAATTATCATCCACTACAATTATACTCAAGTCGGGGATATTGAGAGAAAAAATTTGTGCAATCAAAATTGCGATATTATCACATTCGTTGTAGGTGGGAATGACAATCGTAGTGCGCATATCAGGCGCGTTCGGCGGCGGTTATGGTGTTCTCGATGAGGAGGGAGACCGTGATTGGTCCGACTCCACCCGGTACTGGGGTAATTGCTTGGGCGCGACGGAGGGTGGAAGCGAAGTGGACATCGCCATACATGATTTTTTCAGAAAAAGAAATTCCGGTGTCAATCACGATCGTGTCGCGTCGAATCATGTCACCCCTTATTAGGTCTTTTTTACCGACGGCAGTGATCAAGATCTCGGCTGAGCGACAAGCCGCGCGCAAATCTGTGGTCTGATGATTACAGGTGGTGACAGTGGCCCGCCGATCAATCATCATGACTGCGAGCGGTTTTCCCACAAGTGGACCGGTGCCGACAATTGTCACAGTATGCCCGGCTGGGTCGATGTTCAGTTCTCTCAAAATTGTAAAGACAGCTTCGGGTGTGGGGGGCGTGAATTTCGGATTGCCCATGACAAGTCGGCCGAGATTTTTGTCTGTCATGCAGTCGACGTCTTTTTCCGGGGTAATTGTGTTGATGATTTTCCTGGTCGGTAACGCATCGGGCAAGGGGAGTTGGACAATGATGCCGTGGGTATTTAGGTCTTCATTGGCTGAACGGATTGCTTCGGATAATTTCATTTCCGATACGTCGGCGGGAAAAGTATGGAGAGAAAAATTGATACCGAGGGCCTCGGCGGCGTCTTTTTTACGATTCACGTAGGTGATCGAAGGGCGGTGGTCGCCGACCATAAATACAACCAGTTGGGGGGTAATACCGCGAGTTTTTAGATTGATTATTCTGGGTTTTAGGGAATCGAGCAGTGATTTGGCTATCTGTTTGCCGTTGATAATTGTGGCTGGTTTATGGAAAAACATATGGGTGTATTTTACAGGTAAGATACCAAAATTGCAAGTTAGCGTAGAGAGGTTGAATTTATCAGTGGATTCGTGGTATACTTAGTTTGAAATAATTTAAACATATGCAATCCAAAAAATTACTATTAGTCGGGATGTTGGCTGTTGTCGCGGCTCTATTTGGGGTGGTATCTTCGGCTGAGGCGGCGGTCAAATTGAAATATCCGAAAGGGACGATTTTACGAGAGGTTGGTAGTCCAGATTTGTATTATTATGCGGCTGATGGTAAAAAGTATCTTTTCCCGAATATGGTGACATATCGGACTTGGTTTTCTGATCTCGGACGAGTGAAGGATATCACGACGAAAGAATTTAAAGCGGTTTCTCTAGGGACAAAAATCGTGACGGTGCGCCCAGGTGTGAAACCGATAATGTTCATCGGGATCGATAAGAATTTCGTGGTGGGTGCAGGGAATACCTTGCGAGAAGTGAGAGACGAGGCAATAATGAAAAGTTTTTATGGAGAAAGTTGGAAGAAAAAAATTGCCAAATTGCCGGCTGAAGATATTATCAATTATGAAATTGGCCGGTTTGTGAGTAGTACGATCGATTATTCACCGAAAGCGCAGAAGAAGTACGCGAGCACAATCAATAAAATTTTGCCGGAGATCATTTCGCCAAATAAAGTGGTGGTGAATAATAAGCCGACGGCCGAAGAAAAACGTTTGCCGATTTTACGGTCGTTACGCGAAAATTTGGCGGCGAGCTTCCAACCAGGTTTCAAAACAGATAAAACAGGGTATTCTCTGTCTGCGGCGCCGAATGAGGGGTCTATCCAACTGACGCCCGTACCTGCCAATCCAAATTCCAAAGTTTATATAAATAATTGGCCAGTAAAAGTCGGTTATGGTTTTCGTTCATATTTGAATGTCGGGGCGAATGATTTCTCTATCAAAGTGGTTTTGCCGGATAAAAATGAAATGACATATAACGTGCTTGTGAATAGGCAAAATCCGGAATCGGAGAACCGTTTGAAGTCGTTGTCAGAAAATCTTTCGGGCGTAATTTCTCCGAAGTTCAGTTCCGACCAGCAGTATTACACTCTACATGCGGCCTATGGTGAACAAATTTTACGTTTGGCGCCATCGGCCAAATCGAAGAAAGCTAAGGTATATATTCGGGGTGAGGAAATAAAACCCGGCAAATCTTATGCGATAAATCTGGCGACGGATAAAACAATTGTAGATATTTATGTAATGGGTCAAGACGAAGCTCTGCGAAAATATACTTTGGAGGTGGTACGAGATTTGTATCCAAATTTATCCGAATCGCGTTTGAAATCTTTGACGGTTGGGGTAGGTAAAATATTTTTTGATTCAGCTTCGTCGGATTATTATCTGGTAGTTCCATCCACGAAAACGAAGACGACGATCTCTGCCGTACCGATCAATGCTAATGCGGTGGTGAAGATTGATGGCGAGGTTTCTCGGTCGCGGACGATTGATCTGAATCCGGGTGACAATCAGATTAGGATTTCAATAACGTCTCCTAATGGTTACTCTTCACTGTACACGGTTCATATTCAAAAAGAAGTGGAAGTGGTACAATAATTCGCGGTGAGCGGATTAAAAAAGACGAGGTTCATACCTCGTCTTTGGTGTGTGTGGCCAGCCACAATGTAATTTAGGCGGCCTGCTGTTTATCTTCTTCGCGACTTGGGCCGCAGTTCGGGCAAGTGTCGGCCCCTGTCGGGTCTTTGTAGGAGCAGTTCGGGCAGACTCGGGTTCTCGGGGGTCTCAATTTCAAATTCGGTGGGTGCCGGGGTGTTTCTGAAACCTCCTTTACCTCAATGTAGTCTTTTGAGTATTGGCCATTCATTTCTTCGAAGAAATGCTGTCTCGCATCTTCGGCTGTTTCGGCCTGGACGTATTGTCCATGAGCGAGTAGTGAATGACCGGTACTGCTGTCAAGTATTTCGAAAGATTTCAAAACCATGATTTCCTCCTAAAAGAACGGATGGTTTGTCTGGTATGGTTCAGACAATGCTATTATGTATAATAGTCAATGCTTTTAACTTTGTCAATATGTTTTTTTGATTATTTTGAGGAGAATAATTTTCGATAGTTTTTAATTTTTTTTGGGTCTAGTTTTGCTTCGAGTAGTTTGATGCGGAGTTCGGTTTCGGGGAAGCCTTCGGTTGTCGCCATTTCGACAAAAGTGTCAAAATCAACGGGTAGTAATTTAATTTTTTCAGCGCCATCTAAATTTTGTTCGGAGATCTTCTCACACCCTGTGGCAATAAAACAATAAACCACCCAATCAATTTTGCTGGTCGGTTGATTGGCGATAAATAGTGACCATTTTTTGGCGCGGAGGCCGGTTTCTTCGAGAAGTTCACGTTTGGCGGCGGTGAGAGGAGTTTCACCCCTATCGACACGTCCGCCGATTAGACCGATGAAAGGTTTTTTCCCCGGCTGTTCTTGTTTTGAGAGAATAATTTTTCCGTCAGTCATGATAGGGATGACCATTGCCGAATCAGCGCGTTTTAATTTTTCAAATATTTTAATTTTTCCGTCATAACATTTTTGTTTCCATTGATAAACGTCGAAAATAACACCTTTGAATACGCGGCGGGCACTTGCTGGGATTGGTTGAGTTGATGGTGGTCTTTTTAGTTTCATATCTTTTTGTACATATAGTGTATCGATAAAGAAGACAAAAGGCAAGTGATACAAAAAACCGACAGGTGTGTCGGTTTTTCATGTAAATGTTATGATGGGGGCGTCTAGGCGTTCTCCCAACTAAATTCCGCGCGACCGAAGTGTCCATAAGCGGCGGTTTTCGAATAGATAGGGCGGCGCAGATCGAGGGTTTTGATGATTCCGTGTGGGGTGAGATCGAAATTATTGGCGATGTATTCACTTGCTTCGGCTGAGCGAGTTTGGTCACCGCGAATTATGTTCACGCTCACGTCAACTGGTCGTGCGACGCCGATAGCATAGGCGAGTCGAACTTCGATTTCTTCACCGAATTTGAGCGCGACTAATTTCTTCGCCAAATGTCGTGCCATATAGGCGGCACTACGATCGACTTTGCTCGGATCTTTGCCAGAGAATGCGCCACCGCCGACGCGACCGATTCCGCCATAAGTATCGACGACAATTTTTCGACCAGTCAAACCACAATCACCGAATGGTCCACCAATTTCGAAGCGGCCAGTCGGGTTGATGAAGATTTTTGTGGAATTTGTTTGATTGCGATTCATGTGTGGGTTTATCATGGGTTCGATTTTCAACCATTCCCCGCAGACGGGTTTCACAACATTTTCGAAAACATATTTTTCGAGATCTAGTGTCGAGATTTCGGGAATGTGTTGGGTGGAGATAATAATTGTATTAGCAAAAATTGGTTTGCCGTTTTCGTATTGAATAGATACTTGCGCTTTGCCGTCAGGTCGGAATGGACAATTTTTGTCGGATTTGCGTAGTTCGCCGAGACGTTCACAGATGCGGTGCGAGAGGAGAAGTGGTAGGGGAATGTTCTCGACCGTCTCATCGGTCGCGTAACCATACATCATGCCTTGATCACCAGCTCCACCAGTATCGACGCCTTGGGCGATGTCGGGGGATTGTTGACTGACGAGGATTTGGATTTTGAAACTATCGATTTCGGATTTCGTATAGCCGATGTTTTTCAGGACTTCTTTCGCGATATTGGCGTATTCCGGTGAAGCAGTGGTTGTGATTTCACCGGCGATAATTAGATTATTGTCTTTAATAAGGCATTCGACGGCGACGCGTGAAGTAGGATCACCGGCGAGACAAGCGTCGAGAATGGCGTCGCTGATTTGGTCACAGATTTTGTCTGGATGACCGGCGCAGACTGATTCACAGGTTTTGAGTGTGTTGTTGGGCATAGGTTTGTGTTTGTTTTGGTTTAATTTGAATAGGGTATTTTTTGTAGCGGACTGTGTCCGCCGTAGCCCGTCCTTTGGATTAGAGCTACCGAAAATTTGGTGGTTAATCTTTCGGAGTGCCCATCCTTCGCTCTTGTGAGCTACGGAGGGCGAAGGCGGACAAAGAAAATCCTTCTCTGCAAAGAGAAGGAAATTAGGAGTGTGTTCGACCTTTATCTTCCCCTTGCGGGCCAGATTTAGCACCTTGCGGAGTGATCCGTAGGTTGTTGGCGGGTCATAGGACTGGATTCCTCACCGCTCTCTTGATAATTGGTATTGAATTGTCGTAGGGGATTATAGCATGAGGTTGGTGTGGGGTCAAATTTCGGGTGATAGTTTTTAGGATTACCAAAAAAATAGACGAAAGGTAGACGAATAATAGACGAATGTCAGGTGTTTTGTCTACAGTCTATTATCCTCAATATATTTTTCCGTTTTCGTCGCATTATCAATATTTCGCAAAAAACACTTATCCTGGAATTCTAGAGAGTCCTTTATGCGGATGAGTTTCGATGGGGCGGTATTTGTCGGCATGTTTTCGAGTGAAAAGTATTCGATTCGGTCGGCTTCTGGGGTCGGGTGGATTTCTCCGCCGACAATTTTGCACAAAAATGTGAAGACGAGATCTTGATTACTCGGGTGACTGCCGAGGCTGACCAATTTTTCTACGACCACATCGAGAGTGGTCTCTTCTTTCACTTCGCGGACGATTGCGTCCCACGGTGTCTCACCGTCTTCCCATCTGCCGCCTGGAATTTCCCAGATGTCGTGATCAGTTCTGTGGATCAGAAGGACTTCATTTTTGTCGTTTAGAATTACGCCGAATACGCCGCTGTTGATGTTCATAAATAATTTGTTAAAGTTTTTCTGCGGTAATATAGCCGAGTTCGCAGTTGTCGAGATATCCATCCCAAAATTTCTCGCCCATTTGGCGGTATCCATCTGCGGATATGAGAGGGTGGCGAATTTTTATCTTTTTGAATTTGGTATCTTTCAATAATTTTACTATCGTTTTTTGTTTGAAGTAGGTCGAAAAAAGAGTACAAATATGTTTATTCTGATTATACAAATCAATTTTTATTTGAGCACCGTCGGTATTTTTTGTTAGCATTTTCTTTGCTCCAAATTTTCGGAGGTTGCTACCGTTTGGCAAATCGTGTAATAATATGATTTTTCCTTTTTTATTGAGACTTTTGTGGAGTATTTGGAAATATTGAGACAATCCAGAAGCATCTTGTGCGTAATTCAAAACAAAAGGACTGTTGATTATGTCTGCTTTTGGTAGGGGATCCTTGAAAATGTCAGCTAAAATGTATGAAATCTTTGTATCCTTTGTTTTTTTGGCAAGGGTTATCTGTTTTTTTGATTTATCAATACCGATCACATGTTTGGCTCCGAGCAGTGAAAATTGTTTCGCGAAAAATCCGTCACCACAGCCGAGGTCCATAACAGTTTTACCTTTTAGTGATCCGGCTAATTTTAGAACAGTTGGTAGGATGGAATATTTTTTGTCGGGTTTGTGATCACTTTTGGAGTATTTTGTGGCTAGTTTGTTGTAGTTGTTTGATATTTTCATATGCACACTTCCTGCATTCAAATTAGGCAATTATCTCAATGCCAAATTTCTTGATCGCTTTTCTTGCTCCGATTGAGGCTTTGTCGGCTTCAAAAGCTTTTTGCTTTTCCGGGTCAGCGAAACGAATTCCCGTCGCAACTGCCTCGGCATGGTCCAAATCAATTCTCATTCCTTCGAGGGATGTATCGTCATCCAAAATTATTGTAACTCGATCGAGATTGGTATGTTCAAAGTCCATTTCGCCTAGATTGCACCGATCAAAAATTGCGCCTTCGAAATTTGCTTCTGGAAAATAGGCGCCATATTCGCCACCACCGAAGTCAATATTTGTCCACTTTGTGTTTTTGAAGTCTGCACCAGTACCGTCGAAGCCGAAATATCCGCCGCATTCAAATTCGTTTGGCCCGCGATTTTCAGTTCGTTGTATTTCTTCGATCATCTGCTGTCTCTCCTCGAGACTCATCTCATAGCCAAAAACGGCGCCTTCGGCTTTTACTCCGGCAAATGAGGTCGGCTCACCTGCGGATGCAAATGTAGCGTTGGTCCAATCAGAGTTTCGTATATCGGTTCTTTTTTCTCCGTCCGGAGACAGATCAATTTCGCGTGCGTCACAATCCCGAAATTTTCCATTCGATAAATCACGGCCGTTTAGGTGCAGACTGCTGATATCGAGGCCCGTCAGGTCCTTGTCGTGGGACATTATTTCAAGTACTTGTTCGGCTGTTGGTTTTTTTGGTTTGTCGATTTGTGGGGAGCGTGTTTCTCGGGGCATGTTATTTAATCATTATGTTAATAAGGGTGCAAAATTTTTTTACTTTGACTTCGCTGTCGCTTGTTTGAAAAAAAATGTCATTATATCAGTTTTGTCAGTTAGTTCTGCGACAGGTGAAACTTTGGCATCGTCTGGTCGTCTTACCCATCTGTATTCTCCATCAATATTTATTTTCTCCGTACCGACACCGTGTGCGCGGAGTGGTTCACGGAAATCATGACGAGTTTGAATGAGGATACAGTTACAGTATGGTATAAGACTTTGTTCAGCTCTATCTGAAGCTCGACCCACCCAGCCATATTGATTTGAATAATTTCTCCCTTCAGAATAGCTGGTGTCTTGGTCAAGTGCTTGAAGTGTGGATGGTACAACATCATTGATACCAGTCGATCTGTCTCGGGCGAGTGCATACACAATTGCCGCTCCGTTGATGGCTCGAATGTCTGGGGTGAAGTCGAGATTTTTTGGCATCCATGAGTTGATGACTAGATCGCATGTTACTGGTTTGGAAATTAATGCGTCTTCGACTCGATCTGTAAAATTAGCTAATTCGGATCGTTTTTGATTTTTCCAACGAGTCGGTAAGTCAGTATATTCGTTTTCGTCGCTATCTTCAACGAAGCGTTCGAAAAAGTCGATAAATGACGCACTATCCGCTCGAGCCGAATCTGGAATGTTGATAGCAAAATCATTCTTGAGAGAGTCCAAAAACTGATTGCGAAATTGTTCTTCAACTTCTTTGTTTGTTTTCAGTGTATTCCGTATGTGGTCAATGATTCTGTGTAAGTCGTAGTATCTGTTTTTCCAAACTTGTGCCTGAGCTTCGCGTTCAAACAAAATTTCGACAATTTGTCGATCAGAAATTGAGTTGATGGCGAATTCACGCGCAGTCTCGGTGCTGTATGTAAACAATTGAGGGAACATTTTTCTGGCCATTGTTATAATATCCTTGTCAGGATCGACGATCCGATAGTCAATGGTAATTCCGTTGTCGCGTCCCATTGTCACGAGCATTTGGGCTAATGAGGCGTTTGCTCCGCCGACATCGACTATGGAAATTGGAGTGTCGGCAGATATTTCACCTCGCGATATTCTCGTTTCATGCGTGCTGATAGCGACACTGAGGATTCTCCCGATATCTTCCTTACAAGGTTTCCAATGTAGGCCACTTTCAGTCGGTTTGAATGAATCGTATCGCGACTGCTCTTCATAAGTGAACGTGCTATTTTCGTCTGCTAGGTTGAAAAGATTGATGGGTGGGTAACTCGGATAACAGGTATCTTCTGTAATCCTTTCGGGTGTTGGGGGGAGCCAATACGGACGGCGGGAATAACCAACCACATCCTTTATTGTCGAATCAATAATTGTTTCGATTCGTTCTAATCTCTCGTCAAATTCGTCGTCACTCACGCTATCACATTCTGCAGCAAGTGTCGCAAGTATTCTTTCAATTTCTGTAATAATTTTTTCGGCTTGTTTGTAGCGTTCGCGAATTGCGGATTTTGTCGGCATTGGGAATGGATCTTTTGGGTCATTGGTCTCACCGGCGTATTTAATCCGGTCTTTGACTTCTTCATGAATACGTTCGGTTCCTATTGATTTCTTTAATACCGCACGAAGCTCAGGAGAGCGCATACTATTGGGATTCATATTTCGCTTTTTTAACTAATAATTTCATATATGCGATGCGGTTGGCAATTTTTTGCAAGCGGTATTCGCGGGAATCAGGTCGAATTTCGAGTTTGGTTTCTATTTTTTTGGATTGATTTTTTTTAGGCATATGACAAGTATTTGTTGCTTTATTACTGTATATTTTTGGAACAAAATATCAAATTTTGATTAAAAATTTTATGGCGTTTTCAATCTGCTCATCGAAATTTTTATCCATGTTAAAAATTTGCAAACCAAAACTTTTAGCTTCTTTTTCGAAGTATTCACTGTATTTCGATATCATTTTACCGACTTTGATGAATGTTTCTGGTTTTTTGGTCAAAACAATCAGCCAATCATTTGGCGTTGTGCTTTTGTGAACATCGACGGCAAATTTGGTCGCATCGAATTTCGTGAGAAAGACTGCTCGGACATTTTGTTTGCCATATTTCGCAATCATTTTTTGCGCGAAACTTGGTATGATGTGGTAGCCTTCGATAATATAGTCATTGCCGTTGGCAATTTCGCAGGCTATCGCAGTATCGATGGCGCTTTGTGCTGACTGGGCTTGTTTTTTCAGTAAATTAATTATTTTTGCTGGCGAGTGTGCGCTATAAAAATCATCATTATTTCTCGTCTTCGCTATTCGGCGTAGGTGGGAGTAGGGGAATTTCTTTTTCCAGTCTTTGCCTGTGGTGTATTCTTGGGCGATTGCGTCCAAAGTGTCCGAAGATAGCCAGGAAATGTTTGTTTTTCTGGACATTTGTTTGGCTAGAGTAGTTTTGCCACAACGGGGTGGGGCGCCGATTAGGTAGATCATAGAGTATTTTCTGAATTATTTTTCTAGTCTTTTCTCACGAAACTATATTCTTGTCACAGTCTCTTTAATAATCTTCAGCACTTTTTCATGTAACAACCCATTTGAAACCAAAAAACCATTGATTGCTCTATCGTATCTTTGTTCATTTCCAAATAAATCGGTCGCTTTGCCACCCGCTTCTTCGACAATAATTTTTGCTGCGGCGGCATCGTGCGCGTAACTACTCGGGTAGATGGCGAATGATAATTCTCCCGCCGCTACCAAAACGGCCGATATTATGAAGGATGAAAGTCTCATCGTCTGCACGCCTTCGATCATTTGCATATGCAGGGCACATTTGCTGGTATTGTAGATCGCAGTATTGAAGTATTCACAATTCGCCACCGCACCAGAAAAAGTATCGGCATTTGAAACGCTGATTTTTTTATCATTCAAAAATGCCCCTTTGCCTTTTTCCGCCACGAACATGTTGTCCTGAAAAGGATCATAGACAACACCGAGAATACTTTCACCATTTTTCACCAAAGCCAGAGAAAAAGTGCAGATCGTCAGGCCGTGAGAAAAGGGGATGGTCCCATCGAGCGGATCACATACCCACACGAATTCACTCTTTTGGCTCATATCGCTTTCTTCTTCGGCCAAGACGTTGTGGTCAGGAAATGTCTCTCTCACGCTTTTGAGAAGTAGTGTGTTAATCGCTAGATCGGTTGCGGTCACGGGCGTATTGTCCTTTTTTAGCGTACGATTCATCCCGAGAGCAAAATTTTCTCGAATAATCGCACCGGCTTGTTGAGCGAGATTTATGGCGAATTCTTTGTGGGTGGGCATAGGGGTGGAATTATATTACTTCAATATCTTATCACAGATTGCGGTGAAATGGGAGTGGTCGGAGTGTGGGGATGTCGGGTTGTGGTAATTGTATAAAAAAATATCCGCCACGAAGGTAAGATGCCTTGGGCGGAAGGGGGCGAATTGAGACATTGTGGTTGTCTCTGTCAGTCTAAAATCTTTGTGCGTTGCTTGCACGCTATGCATTGAATATCTTGAACGAGGTGAGTGCCGTCTGATTTATCCACCACTCCACGATACGAAAGCGTGAAATGGCTACGGCACCTCGGGCATTTCACGAGATGCCCCATCAGGCGCAGGATGACGGCTGTCAGAATAGCTACGACCAGCAGTACGAGAAGAAAAATAACAATAATTTTCAAGGAGCACCTCCATCGTGTGGATGAGATATGAATTACGCTGTGTGCATCCTAGCATACTATTGGGTAAATGTCAAGGGCATGTACAGTCACCCTTCAAGGGTTACACTTTTCCTTTGCTAAACTAAGGTATTTTTGGTGAAGTGTTTTGTGGCCTGGCGCTACGCTATTCGAAGTCGTCTACTTCGGTTCGAATCCAGGTCCTGATCGGAATAA
>Ga0209717_1001021_pt1 | contig 32000 bp, 40 predicted proteins | sample AD_UKC048_MetaG_FD_184418 | JGI IMG/M metagenome (GOLD analysis project Ga0209717, IMG submission 184418) | Active sludge microbial communities of municipal wastewater-treating anaerobic digesters from USA - AD_UKC048_MetaG (SPAdes) (version 2) | ecosystem: Engineered > Bioreactor > Anaerobic >...
AACTATATAAATATTTCTCTCAATGGGGAAGTTAAAAAAATAGAATTTCTCGCATTAAAGAAGAACACTTATAAATAAGCTCCAGATGCACAAGGTTTGGAGGGTCAAAAAACCAACTAGCTGTTGGCCTAGCTTTGCATTATTTTAATAGCTAATCTGCTTATTGTTTAAAAAGCATTCGGAATAGACTCCGAATAAAAGGTCAATTATTCGGAATAGACTCCGAATTGTCTGGGCAAAGAAAAGAGAGGGGGCGATTACAAAAAAGCCTAAAGACTAGTGTTCTATAGCTTGATTGTTTATTTTAGCTTCTCTAAATAAAAAACTTTAGGTTATTATTTTATGTAATGACTAAAGAACTAATTTCTGAGATTTTAGAGACTAATGGATATTTATCACTAAACCCTGTGCAAGAAAAAGCAGCAAAACACATTGGAGAAAACCTGCTTGTTTGTGCTCCAACTGCGTCAGGGAAAACTACGATCTTTGAGATGTTTCTTTTAGATTTTGCGGTTAGAAGAAAAAAAAAAGTAATCTATATCTCTCCACTTAAAGCATTAACCTTTGAACATTATCACGACTTCAAAAAGAAATATGCAAAGAAGCACGATTTGAGATTTGGAATTTCTACAGGAGACCTTGATAGTTCTTCCAAAAACCTCTCAAGCTATGATGTTTTATTTCTAACATTTGAAAAATTTGATTCAGTTTTAAGGCATGAACCAGAATGGCTTAAAGATATTGGATTTGTTTGTATTGACGAGATACATGAGCTTGGTAGCGATCGTGGAACTACTCTTGAAATATTAATCACGCAGCTTAAAGTTAATTTCCCTAAAATTATTTTCTTGGGGCTTTCTGCCACCATCGGCAACTCACAAGCACTTGCTAAATGGCTGAATGCAGAACTAGTTACTAGTAACTATAGACCAATACCACTTGATATTGGAATTAACTATGGAAATAGTGTTTTCTTTGATGAGAGAAAAATAGAAATTGAAGCAACAGGAAAAGACGACAACCTTGGCGGCATAATTGCTGATACTTTAAAACTGAATAAACAGCTTATTGTGTTTTGCAACTCGCGAAGCAACACTATGTCTTTTGCAACAAAATATAGAGAGCTTGTTAAGAGATTTTTAAATGAAAACGAACAAACAGAACTGCGAAAAATTGCAAGAACAGCAGGAGACGCACTTGAAACACCAACCAAGCAATGTCTTTCTCTTTACTCTGACCTTCTTTGCGGAACAGCGTTTCATAATGCTGGGCTTGTTTACAAACAAAGACAAATTATTGAAGAAGAATTTAGAAACGGAAAAATAAAAATTATATTTGCAACACCAACACTTGCAGCAGGGATTAATCTACCAGCTTTTAGAGTTGTTATTACAACAGTTTACCGCTTCTCAAACGGCTCAATGGTTTTAATACCCATTAACGAATTTCATCAGATGACTGGAAGAGCAGGAAGACCAAAATATGACAGCAAAGGCGAAGCAATTGTTATAGTTAATAAAGAAGCAGATGTGCAAAGAGTATATAACTCATATGTTATTGCCCCACCAACAGATATCGAATCCCAATTATCAAAAATAAATAATCTTAGAACACAGCTATTGTCAATTATTCTTATTAATAACCTTAAAACCACAAAAGAAATACACGCATACATGGAAAAAACATTTTACCATTTTGTGTTCGGTGGAGACCAGGAGATTAAAGAAAACGTTTTAGAGATACTTGAAGAATTTAACGACTTTGGGTTTATTGAAAAGGCAAAAGAAGAAATTAAGCTTACAGAAATTGGAAAGAAAGTTTGCCTGCTTTATATTGACCCCCTTTCAGCTAACAACATCCTTAAGGATTTGGAAATAAAAGAAAAACTAAAAGACATTGAAGAACTGGAAAGATTGTTTGTGATTTCTAATACTAGCGAATGCTATCCGTATCTTAAAGTCAAGAAAGGAAAAGAAGACGATGTGTTTGAGGTTTTAGAATATTTAAAACCAAAGATTTATTTTGACTATGAAGACCTTAATCTTTTAGAAAAAATTACACTTTCCCAAATGCTAAAAGACTGGATAAACGAGATATCTGAAAACGATATCATTGAAAAGTACGGCACAACTCCTGGGCAAGTTCAAGAATTTATAAACAAGGCTATCTGGATAAACCACTGCACACAAGAACTAATAAAAACCACTAAGAAAAGCCTAAAGCTTTACAAGGAATACTCAGATTTAGAACTAAGACTAAAATATGGAATCAAAAAAGAACTTTTGCCTTTTGTAGAACTAAAGAATATTGGAAGAGTAAGAGCTCGAAAGCTTTTCTCCTCAGGAATCACAGGAATTGGAGACATAAAGAAGAACCCAGAAAAGTTTTTACAAACGATTGGAAGAATTGGGCTTGAGGCGTTAAAAGAATTAAAGATTGAGATTCCTGAAGCATATCAAGACAAAAAAGAAAAAACAAAAATATCTGATTTTTAAAAACTAACACCAACGATTATCTTCTGGCGCAGGCTTAATAAGTTCTCTAGCAAGATTTGTGGCGTAGTTGCCTTTGTCAAGAGTAAAGGATAAGGTCAAAGACAAAGAACCAGGAAGTTCTTCTTGGTTTTTCTCATCTTCTTTGATTTCTAAAAGTTGCAAATCATAAACTGGAATCCTTATTGGGCGATAATCACCTTTGCTGGAAAAGACTGAATGGTCTTTATTAAAGAAGGCATCAATCGTAACCCCTTCTCTGTCCAAGATTTCGTGCTCAATAACTCCAGCAAGACCTTCTGAGAATTTTGAAGAAAAGCCAAAGAGAGGAATTGCAACTTCATCATTAATTATTGTGTCGCCTTCAATCTTTTCAATTCCGTAACCTCTTTTTATTCTCTCGTTTATTATTTCATTAAAAAGATATGATTGATATGCGTGAATAAAAAGATACTGAATAGCTTTTGGTAAAGCTTTGAAAGCTCCGAGATAGTTGTCAGGATTGTTTGCTAAGTAGTTTAACATTACTCTCTCATAGCCTGTTCCACTAGGGAAATCATAAGCGTGTTTTTTGAAATTATTATCTTCTTTTAATTCGCGTCTTGCTTTTTGAAGTTCTGGAATTTCTAAATCCGTGGACTCTGTTAAATAGAGCATTACTGCATCTTTATAGTTATTTTGAAGAATTAATTTACCAACTCTGTGAGTTATATCTCTAACTCCTCCAAACCTCTGCTCACCAAAGTAATTGATAAGCCCGGTTTTTTCTATCTGTTTTTTAAAATCTAAAAATAATCTTTCTAACTCTTCTTTGGAATAACCATTTATTTTTCTAAAAGTTATTGTAAAACGATTTTGTTTTAAATCTCCAATATCTACTCTGTTCTTTGACCAAACCGGATTATAAATCTTAATTGTCTTAAAATAAAACTTTGAAAGCCTTTCCATGTTTGGTTCAAAAATAGAAATCCTCTGAACTGTTAAGGCTCTTTTGTCTTTTAAGCCAGCATAGCCAAATCTACTTTTACTTGTTCTTAAAAATCTTGACATCTCGTTAATTGCTGTAGTTGTTGAAAGATTGAACTTTTCCATATCTACAAGAAGCTGGTCGTTGTCTTTCTTTTCTTCAAAGATTTTTTGCCAATCCTGTTCTGGAACTTTCTTGTCTGGAAGATAAGTTAGGTTTGTAGAATAAGTATAGCCTATCTCCTCAACAACAAAATCCTCACAGAATTGCTTGATTCTTCCACCAACACCTTTTGTTGTTGTTATATATTTGAAATCCATAATTTTACTTATTTATATCTTAAAAACGAACCAAGACCACCAAAGGTATTTAGAAATTGATTTCCTTCTGGCGTCTCTATAGAAATTAAAACCACTTTTGTGCCAAAATTGTACGATAAATCAACAAGATATTCATAAAGATCTGCAATCTCTACCTCTTCTTCATTTGTTGAAGATTCGCAATATTGACAAGTTGTTGGCACAGTTACTTGCTTATTCTTATCTCTAATAACTTTAGGGGTAAACTGCCCACAAGATGTGCACTGATATTTATGTACACTCCATTCTAACCCTTCAGAAACAATAACTGTTTCAGCCTTTCCTTGCATAATACTTTCAATAACTTCATTATAACCATAGGTTGCAAGACCATTTGTTGCAACCTTTTCTATAAACTTATTTATCAGTTGTCTTTCTTTAATTATACTTGCATCTTTTAAAAGCTCTCCAGCTTTATCAAGCATTTCTTTTATTCCCGATTCGTCTGTATAGCTTGTATCAACTGTACCCATTATCATATTTTTTAATCTGTAATCCAATTCGCTTTCTTCTAAGAACTCATTTTTAGTCATTCCTGGCCCGCCAACAATTATTCCTTTTAGTTTTGGAATATCAACCATACTTATACTCATTCTTTCCCCAACTCGTCTATAGAAATCCTGCGCAGCCTTTTCTCTTAGTCTTTCAAATCTTACAGAAGACTGCCCACCTGCTCTAGTCTTACCAGGAACGCCACTAGTCTCATGAACAACTATGTGATAAGATTTGCCTGTTAAAACTGCAACAGTGGCTTCTCGCTTATCAATAGTAACTAGGCCATAAACTTCGTCAGTTAAAGACATATCTTCTAAAGGCGCGATATGAAACTCAGAATCACACCAATATAGTTTTGTAGTTAGCGGTTTTGGGGGGATAACGGTTAAAAGAACAACGTCGTTTTTTGCAGGATTTTCAGAAACATTACCAGAAAACAGAACAAGACCGGTTTCTGGGAGTTTAAAATCTATTTGTCTTAAATAATTTGTAAGTCTTCTTAGAGCTGCTTGAACATTTTTTCTAGTCTGTTGAGACTTAATGTTTGAGCTTTGTGAGATTTCATCAGTTAATTGCTTAGTAACAGATGACCTATCCGCATTCGGAGGAATATACAGGCTTATTAGTTGTGTACCATCGCCTTTGTAAGTCTTAATTTCTTTAAGTTTTTTCTTTAATAATAGAACTTGTGATTCATCCATAATATTACTCACTTATATAATATAGAAAGAAAATAAATATAAATTAAGAAGATTTATACATCTCTATTGCTTGCTTAAACGTCTTTTCATATTCTGAAATAACATTTTCCATCTTGTGTTTTTCAAGCAACTTCTTATTATTTTTTTTAAATTTAGAATATAGTTTTTTATTATCTATTAGTTTTATTGCTGCTTGAGAAAAAGCATTTTTATCATTTGAATTAACTAAGAAACCATTATAATTACTTTTGATTAAATTTTTAATTCCACTTTTATTTACGCCAACACAAACTAGCCCGTTTGCCTGCGCCTCAAGGACAGACAAGCCAAAGGTTTCAATTTCTGAAGCGGTTACAAATATATCACAAGCACCGTAATAGCCTTTTGTCATCAAGTCTTGATATTTTACTGCGCCAAGTAGCTTTACTGAATCCTTTAATTTTAGTTCTTTTATCTTTTTTAGAATTTCTTTCTTCTGTGGACCATCGCCGATTAATACAAGTTTTGTTTTTGGTCTTTTATTATGTATTTCTTTAAAGCAATCAAGAAGATATAAAAGATTCTTCTCGTAAGCAAGTCTACCAACAAACAACAAGGTCTTCCCTTTAGAATTAATCTTCTTTTTTATTTTTTGAATTTCTGATTTTGGAGAAGAGGATGTATCAAGGCCATTAGATATTACTTTTACTGGTCTTTTACATTTGTTTTTAAGCAATAATTCTTTTGTAAGCGCAGAGGGACAAGTTACAATCTGACAAGTATTATAATAAAGATTTGTGTATTTCCAAGCAAACTTTATTACAAAATTATAATTTAGTTTTAGGTGTTTTAAACATTCCTTCTCACAAATAAAGGTATGGTAGGTTCCCACAATTGGAAGCTTTAATTGCTTAGCAATAATTATCCCTTTTGCTGCAATTGTCCAAGGCGTTACAAAATAAACAACATCTATGTTATTGTCTTTAATAAACTTCTTTGTTCTCCGACTTATTGGAGAAACAATCTTTAGGCCTTTATAGATAAACCCGGCAGGCTTACTTGCAACATATCTTACTGTAATGTTTGGATAAGTAAATTCTTTTTCGCCTTTATACTTTGGGGCAACAAAATAGATCTTGTGACCTTTATCTGCAAGGCCTTTAGCAAGATTTAGAACTGCAGTAACTACTCCATTAATCTGAGGATAAAAATTATCAGTAAATATTGCAATATTCATATTAATAGCTATGCTCTTTTAAGCATTCGGTTTGATATGGGAAAGTTATCCAAATCTCATTATGTATTTCGTTAATTGAAAAATCTGGAACGAAATTTTTGTTTTTCTTTCTATAAAATAAACAAGCAAGCTCTACAGACGTTACTGCCTTATTTTGTTTTATGACTTTTATAATATCTTGAACTACAGGTTCCATAACATCATCAACCAATAGCACTCTGCCTTTTACTGGATAGATTGAAGAAATTGTGCCTACCGTATATTTGTCTCCCAGATATTTTGCAGAAATTACAGCTAGTGGCTTATTAAGCATTTCAGAAAGAATCTTGCCAAGGAAAAGGCCACCACGACTTACACAAATAACAATATCTATTTGCTTATCCTTGTTCTTTTCTTTAATTTTTTTAATAAGCTCAAAAGACAACCCCTCAAGCTCGTTCCAGGACATAAAATACATAATAATAATTAAAACCAAATACTTAATAAATATATTTTATTAGATTAAATCATCAAGCTCTTTATTGTTTTTTTCTTTTTTGTCTTCAAAGGACTTGGCTAGGCCCGATAACGAGACATCAAGATGAGATTCTTGTGATTTTCTTTTTCGCACTTTAAAAAAAACAGGATAACTACTGGCTTCTCCAACAATTAAGGCTTCGCCAACCCTTAGAGAAGTTATCATATTAATGGAATTTTGATCAAGGCCTTCACTTGATTCTCCGATATGTTTAAGGTCGTAAGGATTTGTTATTCTTAGAATTATGTGAGTGTTAGCTTGAGAAAGAATTGTTGTAGAAAGCTTAACTGGCCTTTGAGAAATTAGCCAAACGCTTGCTCCAAACTTACGACCTTCTCTAGCAATTGTCTCTAGTATGTTTTTTGCTAAAGCATTCTCACGACTTGCCATCTCAGGAGCATACTGATGTGCTTCTTCAACAATCAAGGTAAATGGCGGAACAGAATTATTTTCCATTCGCGCTCTAAATAATTTGTTAGCAAAATAATAAAGAATAATTTGCTTTTTCTTTTTGTCAATTTCTCTTGAGAGATCAATGATTGTTAGTTTGCCTGGAGAAACAATATCATTAATTGAAGGATAATCAATCTTATCAAATAACCTAAAACGCTCAAGATCAAGAAGCCTGTCTCTTAGATTCTTTAACGTCTTATCGTCTTCTCCTGAATTTTCTATTTCTTTAACAATGGTTGAAAGAGAATAAGGACCAGCACCATGCTTTTTATCCTCATTTAATTTTGTTATAACTTTTGAAAGCCTTATTTTTTGAGGAGCAGTTAGTTCTGGAATTAATGTAGAATAGAAACCCGCAGAAAGACCAGTACAACCAATCTTAACGTCCTTTGAATCTATAAGCGTGACTTTAGAAGAATAATCTATCTTTTCTTTATCTGTTGGTTTTTGAGCAAAAGACGAATACTCGCCATGAGTATCAAACAATACTACCGCAATTCGACCTTGCTCTTTTGTTCGGTCCAAAAGCTCTTCAATAATTACAGAAGTTAGATAACTTTTACCTGCACCAGACTGTGCAAGGATTGCTAAATGCTTTTGAAGAAGTCTATCAACATTAAGAGTAACATCGAGATGTGGATGCTCTATTGCGCCTAAGAAAACTCCAGACTTATCAAAATGCAAAAACTTAGAAAGCACTATTGGATCTGCAAGAAAAACCTTCTGTCCAGGAGAAACCGGGAGATTTGTTCTTGTAAAGCCGTTTGCAACAGAATAAACGCCAAGAGGCTTAACAATGGCTTCTAAAAACTCCCACTCGTCGCTTGGGAATAATCGTTTTATATCTATGTCGTTATTTTCAAAATCCTTAACAGAATCAGAATTTTCAAAATATCTATTTCTTTTTATGACATCTGTTACTATACCAATAAGAGAACCTTGAGAATAATCAATCTGAATATATTCTCCTTTAAAGACGTCATTTTTAGTGCAAACAAAAGATAGCTTTGTGGTTGATGGACCGTCAAGCGTTGAAATTACAATCCCTTTTTCTTCTTTTGTTGTCATAATATCACTTTATTAAATATTTTTTTCTATAGCTTATCAAAAGATCCTTTACTTTAGGATCCATTTTGTGCTTTAATAATTCTATAACTAATGTTTTATATACTGAATTAATATTATCTTTATTTTTTGAAATGCTTTGCGCCTGCTGGGATAACGCTCTTAAAATATCGTTTGCTCTAGTGTTACGGTCTCTCTTTTTAAAATCAATCAATTGCGCAAAATCCATATCTATTGGAATTAATGACCCGCTTTTGTGGTGTGCAAACAAATCTGCCACAAGGCCAAGCGAACTTTCTTTCATAAATCCACTTTCGCCAAGCTTAAGTAAACCCCAAGTATATTCTGAAATATTTAATTTATTTATAATCACGTCATTATTAGGTTTTAATTTAGATTTACCATTCTTGACAAAAGCTTGAGAAACCAATACCCATTCTGGATCTTTGCCTTTCTCTTGAATCTTTACCATTGCCATCTTTGGTATCATCTTTGCTTTTCCTATCTGTCTGTTAGGAAAAACAACGTCGTGCTCTAATTCTATTTGCCTTAGCGCATCAATAACGTGCTGATACTTCTTTGCAGAAAAATCATCTAATTTAAGAAGCTCATTAAATCTTTTTATTGCAACTCTTTTCTTAGAGCCGTCTTTAAAAATAATTGTTCCAAGAAATTGTTCATGAAGTCCTTCTCCAATTTTTAGAGGTTTTCCTTTAGCATCTTTTGAAAACTTTAATTCACTAATAAAAGAACTATTAAAATTAGAAGAATCTAATTTTTCAGTTGTAACTCTGTGCCTAACGATTTTTATTTCTGCATTAACTGGCGGTTTTCTGATTTTTACTAACCTATGCATTTAAAAAAATCACCTAATATAACTTACTGGTTCTTCTTTTTTCTTTTGTAATTCTTTTATCTTGTTTTGAATCTCTGTAAATGATTCTTCGATCTTTTTTGCTTGAATATCTATTCTTTTCATATCTACTTTAAAATCAAAGAGAGCGCAAATAACTCCAACAACGCTCCTTGCAGAACCTTGATCACCAAAAATTAGTTTTTGATCAGTTTCTCCCATAAAACAGCAACCAGAAATCTTGTGATTATAATAAGCAACGCCCACAAGAAGCCCAGCAACACCAGAAATCAAAGTGTCGCCTTGAGTATCATCAAAAATAATATTATCTGTCTTTTTCTTTTTTAGTCTTTCTTTAGTGTCTTTATCGCTGGATACTGCTAGAACTCTTGGTTTTTGGTTTAGTCTTTTCTCGCCGATATTTAGGCCAGCAAAAGTATAGATCTCTTTAACCCCTTGCTTTTTTGCAAACTCAGCAAGACTTTCTGAAAACTCATAATGCTCTTGGCTATTAGAGATACTTGTTAGGTTTGGCTGAACTGGCCCTGCTACAAAAAGAAAATCCCTTGACTTTCCTTTGTAAAGATAAATATTATCAGAAATCATTTCTAATAATGATGCTTTTGCATGAACTGCGGGAGGAAAAGTATCAGAAATAATTGTTGCATAAAGAGTTGCTTTTGGTTTTAATTCTGAGATTAAATAATCAATTGCAATCTTGCCAACAAGACCAATACCTGGTAACCCCACAAGCATTACTGGGTTTCTTAGTTTTTGAGATTTAAGAACATCAATTTTAGTTGCCATGTTTTAAACACCATTAATTAGCTTTGGATTTCTCTTGAGGAATTATTTTTATGTTTGAGCCCTTTAAAGACTTCTCAAGTTTATTAGTAACCTCATTAAACTGTTTTGAAGCAGTCTTATAGTCTTTTGCTGTAACACTTAATTCGTATCTTCCTGCAGAAACATAAGTAATGCTAACATATTTATGCTCATCTGTTATTTTCTTTAATGCTTTTTTAATAATTTCAATTCCGTTCTCTGTTGAATTAGAAATCTCTAGAGTGCCTATTATTTTCTTGTCTTTAATTGTTATACTTTTTGAAAGAATATCAACTAATTTTATAGTATATTTTTTATCAATCTCTGGAAAGCTGTCTATTCCGTTCTTTAGAATATGAATAAAACCACTATAAAGACTTGTTTCTTTCTCTAGAATTGGCTCAGCAACAGCAGACCAAACCTCTTCATCACTGACTTTTAATTCTTTTGCAATTGCAGATAATAGGCTTTGCGCTCTTTTAAACAAACGATAGTCTGAAATCTTTCTTTTTTCTTCTGCGGGTGTCACTCTATTAAAAGAAAGATCAATTTGATTTTTGTAATTGTCTATGTGAAGAACTTTTGCTGCTCTTATCTGGTTTGTTTTAGCGTGGTTATGTATATTCTTTACCCAAGTTGAAGAAACTTGAGAAACATGGATGAACCCTTCAATATTATCATATTCTAATAGTTCTACAAACACTCCATAGTCTGTAACCTTTGTGACTTTACAAATCACGGTATCTGAAATTTTTGGATATTCTGTCATTATTTTTCACATTTTAATTATTCTATTTTTTGAACAATATTTTTTGAAGAAAGAATCAAAAAAATATTTTCTGGAATCTCGCATATTGCGTCTTTATCAAATGGCCCATATTCTTGCATGTCTGAACCAATAAAAGAAGGAATACTTGAAAGGGCAGTAACCTTTACTAAAGGCACGCGTTTTTCTTCTTTCTTTGTCTTTGTACCAAACAGACTCTCTGTGTATTCTGCTTGCTTGTCAAGAAGCTTTTTAATATCTTTAACAAAATCAATTTCAAAATCAATTAAGTTATCTTCTGAAAGATCGTTTGTTCTACTATATGTTAAACAAAGATTAAGACATTTCTTTAATCTCATTTCTCTAATTTTATTTACTGTTTGCTTTAACATTTCAAATTTTTTTAAATCCGCCGGAGATAGACTTTCAAGAGCAGAAAGATATTTTGTTTTTTCTAAAGTTAGATATTTTTTAAGTTCTTTATAAAATGACGCATCAAGTTTTGTTAGTTTTGGTGACTTTGTCTCCAGTCTATAAATTCTAGATAATTCATCATAATCAACTTTGTAATCCATCATTTTAATACCCCTTTTAATAATAAATAAACGCTTGCATACTCTGGGAGTTCTATTTTCTCTCCTAGACTATACGGCCCAAATTTTTTCTCAAGCAATCTAAACTTTGGAATGGGTCTTGTCACTTCTCCGTTTCTTTCTTTGTCTGGTCTGAAAAGAACAGGGTCTGCAAAAGGATCAAAATGTTCTAGTGCCTCTCTGTCCTTAATTTTACTGGAAAGAAGCCCTGTTCCACCATGAATAGTATCTGGCATTCTCATTATCTTGAAGATGTCATTTGATGTTGGATCAATTCTAAAACTAAGTTTAGAAATTGCTAAAGCTAATAAATCCTCCCAAAATTTGGCATCTTGTTTTGAATCGCTTGAAAAATTGTGCCATAATATATTATTATACATCTTATTTAAAATAACTTCTTTATGCTCTAAAATTTTAGAAGCCCGTATTTTTGAAAAACCAAAGTCATTCCTTAATTGTGCTTCTGTCATATTTGATATATAATCTTTTAAAAATACTAATAACTTGCCTGCCCAACCGTTATTTGTATCTGGGTTTGGGCAATACCATTGTTTGCCTTTGTATTCAAAGCCTAGTTTTTCAAGACTTATATCTTTACCTAAAATATAATTAATCATTTGTATTCTTGAAGATTTTGATAATAAAATTATACTTTTATCTGTAATTCTTAGATGATAGCCTTTTGAACCAGAAAAACTTATAATAAAGCTAGTAGCATCCAGTTTAAATTCAGTTTCTAAAAAATCTATTAGTCTTAATGTCTCTGCTTTTGCATGCCCCAGACACTTATCACAAGTCCATTCAATAACCTCTGTTTTTCCTTGGCATTCTGGACAAGCGTCCTTGTGTCCTCTGCCATTGGCCTCACAAGTAGGACAAAACCAAACATCATGTTCTTCTTTACAAGGAAGATTAAAATCATCAGCATCAAACTCATAGACGATGTCGCTGCCTTCAAGAATCTTATTTTCCATTGGTCGCCTTTCTGGATATTTATAGTAGGCTGTAGAATAAGAAATATAAAACGGGGTTTTGTCAACTAAAAATCTATTTAATTCTGTATTATTTGAAAATGCAAGATGCCTGGCACTTATTTTTTTTCCAAAATCACCAATACCCACTTCTCTTTTTTCAAGAGCAATAGTGCTTGTAACTGGATTATGTGCATAATAGCTTCTGAAAAGATCTCTTAGATAAGAAACAGTGAATTGAGAAATTTCAGTACTTGCCATATATAATATATGTAAAACAAGTATTTTAAAGTATTAACTTGAAAAATCAATAAAATGAACCTTTTTTATAATCAAAGGCATGACCAGGATGAGAAAATGGCCTTATTATTATGCCCCATTTCTTCTCTATATCCACAAATATTTCCCGTAAATCCTTTGTTTTTGAAACTTTTAATCTTTTTTCAAAATCAAAATCTTTTTCTATCATAGTATTAAGATACTTTCTTACTTTTCCACTTTCTGGAATAAAAAATAAATCTGCATTAAATTTTTCAAAAGGAATTATTTGTCTGCCATTTCCTCTTGCAAATTCCAGATAAGAATCATAAATATGGCTTCTTAATTGATTATTTAGCGCCTCTTTTTTAAAAAGAACATGAACTCTCCCAAGCTCTTCTCCATTCTTAAAATGAATAGAAGAAACCACCGCTCTATTCTTCTTACCACTGGTTGTTAAATAGTCGTCAATCCAGCCAAGAAAATCATGAGGGCTTGGTGTTGATTCTGTTGCTAATTTGGGATTACAAAGATGTGTGTGTATTTCTGTATATTCTCCAGTTGTATATTTGTGTTTTTCATCATATTTTACTTTATATTTATCTATTTTAATAGTTTTATCAATAAATTTCTCGCGCGGTTTTTTATAACCAAATATCTCGTGTTTGGTTCTTCCAGGAACTGATTCAATCTGAGATTTAAATGTTGTTCTTTTTATTGGCATATTATTCCTCTTTTACAAACGATACACCGTCATTTTCTTTATCTCTTTCAATTATGTATTTACTTGAGTTTGAAGTTTCTAATAACTTTTGGTCATGAGTTATTATAAAGATTTGCTCAACTAGCTCTGGAAGCTCTTTATCTAGAATAGAGGAGAGCATAGTGATCGTCTTACTATCAAGATTATGAGTTGGCTCATCAAGAATCAAAAGACCTAGTTTTTTTGTTAAAGACAAGGCAATCGCAACCCTTATGCTTAATGCAGCACAGGTTCTTTCACCGCCAGACAACAGACCTTCAACTCTTATCCATTCTTTTTGAAGAGTCAAGACTTCCAAGACATAATCGTTTTCTGCTCTAAGCCTTGCAGAAAGATAATCGCCATAAGGATAGACTTTTGGCCATATTATTTCAAGTGTCTGATTGATGTTATCAACGAGCACCCTTCTTAAATGCTCTTGGCTGTTCTCAAGAGCAGCGACAAAAAAAGTCATATCTTTTTGTTTTGTTTCTAATTTTGTTATTATTGCTTGCTTTTCTTGAAGCTGTAAAGATAATTTTTCATATTGTGCTTTTGTGCTTTCTAGATTTTTTATTATTCCTTGTATCAAAGATATCTGCACTGCGTTGTTGTTTAACTTTTCTTCTTGATTTATTAGATCTGCAAGTAAAGAGAGATAGTTGTTGTCATCATAGCTTATATTTGAAAGTTTTTTAGAAAAGAAATCTTGTTTTTCTATAATACCTGACAATTGCTCTTTTTTAGTTTGATAATCTATTGCTTGAGTTATTGAATCGATTTCTTTGTCAAGCACAGAAATGTCTTGAGGCTTACCAAGAGCCTTTTCTTGTTCTTCAAGTTTCTTCTTTTCTTCAAGTATTCTTTGCTTTCTATCCATTAATAAATGCTGCTCACTTGCTTTTCTTTCTTTTATCTGAAGCAGACTAAATTCTTGCTTAAGAGATAACTGCGCCTTTTCAAGCACAAGGACATCGTTTATTAATTTTGCGTTTAAATCTTTTTTTAATTTTAATTTTTCAGAAATCTGAAAATCAGATAATTGAGAATCACATACCGGGCATTTAGAAAAGCCCTTTTCAAGCTCAAATATGGCTTTTAGGTTCTCGGATTTTTGAGAATTAAGAATTGCTTGTTTCTGAATCGTGCTATTGATTTCTTCAGAAAGCTTTCCTTTTTCTAGATTTATTTTTGATAAATCTAAAGAGACGTCGAGGGACTTATCTATCTGTTCAAGCTGATTAGCAAAAATAAAAAGTTGAGACGCAATTGATTTTAGCTTGGTCTCTTGCTCTTGGATTTCTTTTAATTGCTTTTGTAAAATTTGTTTTTTCTCTAAAAGCACATCTTTAGACAATAAAAAGAAATTCGTTTTTTGCGTTTCTAAAAAACTAAGCTCTTTTGAGAGCTCTTGTTCTCTATAATCTAAAATTTTTATCTCTTGATTAAGAGAATCATACTCGGCTTTTTGCACTTTTAAAATCTCAACTTTAGATTTTAGGCCCTCTTCTTTGGACTTAAGATTACTTGTAGAATCTAAAAGTTGTTTTATCTTTTCTTGGTTTTCTAAAATGCTTTTTTCTGTGTCAGAAATATTAAAAGACGAAATTTGGCTTTTTAATTGTGCAATCAATCTTTGAATGGCATCAAGTTCTGTGTCAAGATAAGACTTTAAAGCACGAGAATTAACTTTTATTTTCTCAAGATTATTGATACCAAAAAGAGTATCAAATTGCTCCTTTCTTTTACCTGGAGCAATCTTAAGGAAATAATCAATCTCGTTTTGCTCGCTATAGACAATCTTAACAAAAAGATCATAGTCAATACCTAAAATCTCAGAAACTCTTTCATTAACATCTGTTTGCTTTGGGCCAGCTATCAATTTATCTTCAAGGAAAAGCTTAGCGATATTTACTTTCTCAGCAAACACCTCTCTTTCTATTCTATAGTTTTTAGAATCGTGTTCAAACTCTAATCTTAGCTTTGCTTCTTTTCTTTTTACTGGCTTAAACATTATGGTTTCTGCTAAAGTTATTTTTCTATTCTGAAGGGATGGAAAAACGCCATAAAGAGAATAACAAATTGCATCAACTATGCTAGATTTCCCTGCCCCGATTTTGCCTACTATTATGTTTGTGCCTTTCTCAAAGGAAACTTTTGTGTTCTGGTGCGTTTTCCAGTTTTCTAGAACTATTGATTTTATCATATCTAATATATTTGTGTATATTCTGTTTTAAATAACTATTTCTTCAAATTTACAAAAAACTTAAGGGTCTGGATTTATAAACTAGAAAACCACAGAAATATCTATGAATCTAATAAAAGATTGTAAAGGACAAATCTCTGCAGAAATGATAATACTTTTAGCAGCAATTGTTGCTATAGTTCTTGTCATTATCACGCAATTACAAAAAACCACAACAAAAGCAAACACTACTGTTGAAAAAACTTCAGATAAGATATTTGACAAGATATCAGATATTGAATAAATATGAAAGGGTTTGTTACTTTAGAATATGTTTTGTTGATTGCAGGAATTATCTCTGTTCTTGGCGCAAGCATTATTGGAATCATTAATCTTTATAATAGAAATATAACGGCTAATGACAACTATAGACTAAAAGGCTTCTGTAAAGATCTAAAGGCAGAAATCGAGTTATTTGAAATCATGCCCGAAGGAAAGATTGAGATTGAGCCTGGCGCACTTAGTGCTTGGCAAATAGAGAAAAGCAATAACAAGATAACTTTGAAAAACAACCAGAAGACCTGCGAGATTAGAACTACACTTTCTATTAACTGCACAATAACAGAAATCACAGAAACGCAAAAAATAACATTAACAAAACAGAACAATATTTTAAATATTGATTGAAATACTTATTATTTATGGAACTTAATGAAATAATGCATCTACTTTTCTTTCCTGGAATTGTTCTGCACGAATGCGCACATGCTCTTGCTTGCTTAATGTTTGGTGTAAAGATAAAAAAAATTAAGTTTATTGATAAATCTGGCGGCTATGTTGTGCATGAAGACTCCAAGGACTATAAGATAATTATTATTTCTTTATTTCCGTTTTTCTTTAATATCTTTATTTCATTAATTTGCGCAAGCATCATAAAAGTTACAAGCGAGCCATTCTATATCTTTTTGCTTATCTGGATTGGAATTGGGGCTCTTTTCTTCTGTGTGCCAAGCGACCAGGACACAGACAATTCTTTTGATGCTATCAAAAGGACATATACAAAGAAGCAGAGTATCTGGTGGTTGCTATTAAAGATTGTTTTTTCGCCTTTCTTTCTTTTATTAATCATAATCTTAGCATTATTCAAGATATTTGATAAAGTCATAGCAATAAGGCTAATACTTGTGGGATTTTGGCTATATCTCTTAGTAATCTAAAAAGAATAATATTTAAACCTTATCTCTACTATATATTATATAGACAAAAGGACCTTATTTTAGTTCTATAATAATTAAACAAAAGATTAATATGGTTTCAAAACTTACAAAATATGAAATAACTAGATTAATATCTGCTAGAGCACAGCAAATATCCTGCGGGGCGCCGGCTTTAGTAAAGGTACATAAAGACAGTACAGCTTACACTATAGCAAAAGACGAGTTTGATACTAAGACTATACCGCTTGCAGTTATTAGACACATAAACAATAGTAAGGTTGTAATCACAGTAAATTAAGGAGAAATTAACCATGGGTAAAGCAATGTCAAATAAAATAAAAGCAAAAGCAAAGATAATATATAACGAGTTTAAAGAAGACTTTGGTACAGAATTTAAAGCAAACAAGGAATTTATAAAAACCATGAATCTTCCATTATCTAAATTAACAATTAACTTAATGTCTGCTTATATTACTAGAACAGTAAAGAAAGAAAAAAAAGAACAAGAAGCATTAAAGATAAAAGTAGATCCTAATGCAATTCCTACAAGAAAACCAATAAACAGAAACATAACACACTAGTTGTGTTTATTTCTCTTTTTCTTATTTTAAAAACTTAAAGGATATCTTAAAGTGGAGATTATTCCGCCAAAAGACCTTAAAGACTTAGAGACTTCGTGCTCTTCATCAACAATATGCACTTTTGTTTTAACAATATCTGCTTTTCTAATAAGCTCTTGAACCTTATCAAGTTCTGTCTTCCATAGCTTTTCAGAAACCATAATGCTTTCGCAAGCGCCGACATCAAGTGCTTTTGACACCTCTTGTAAACCGTATGCAACTTTATTATTGTTCTTTCCTAGATTTTCAAGAAAGCTATCAAGAACCTTTTGTTCTTTGTAGATTATTGAGTTTTCAAAAAATCTAGAAACTTCTTCTTTAGAGAATAACTCGTTGATTGAGGACTTGTTAGTATTTTGAATTGATAATTCTAAAATTTTTAAAGAACTTTTCTTTTGTTTAATAAATTCAGAAAGCTTAGATCTTGTTGCACCAGGACCAGCAATAATAATCTGACAATCATATCTTGAAACTATTGAAAAGATTTCAGAAAAGAAACTAGAAAAATCAAAATCAGAAGAATATCTTTTGCCAGGCTTTCCTGAGTCAATCACTGCTATATCTTTTATGCCAATATTTGTAAGCTCAAAAATATTTGACTTCTCATCATCAAGAGCAATCAAAAGAATAGAACTTGAAAAAACAGAACTATTGTTCTCAAGTAAATCCAATTGATGAGAGAAGAAATGTGGCTTTTTTAGAGTGTAAGATTTAGAAAGAGAAATTTCAAGAGTATGGTACTCGCCAAGGGGCGCAAGCTCTTCAGGCTTACTATCAATAATCTTACCAGTAAATCTTAAAGAATTAAGCTCTTTAGAAAAATCAAACTTCTCAATAGCAATAGAAACAAAGACTGGTTTTCTTGTTGATTCGTTGTCTGCTTCGTTACCGCGTATTCGCCTATAAGAAGAACCAGAAACAACATCCCCTAAATCAGTAATAGACTTAATAACCCAGAGGTCCTCAAGAGTCTGAGGAATAAAAATAACTTTTCCGTCCTTTTGTAAAGAAAGAATATTCATAACTATCCATTAAATTTTAAGATAGTAGAGAGGGTATCTACTATTCTCTGGATTACTTAATAATTTTTCCTCAGTTATTTTTCTTTTAGAAATAAACTCAGAGAACTTTGCTTCTGAACCAGGCTTTATCTCTAAAAACCCAAATTCTTTTAATTCCGGATATTTTGCAAATATCCAGGTTTTTATAACAATCATCTCGCAGCCTAAATTTCTGGAATTTTTAATTGATTTCTCTAGTAAATCTCTATATTCTTTTGGATTTATTTCTTTTCTTTTCTCTGTTTTTCTTAAATCAAATAAACTAATTATTTTCCCTTTCTGCCTATAAGTTATGTGATAAGACCCTGCTTCTTTAGAAATCCAGTTACCACCTAAATAATGATAATTGCCATTATTTGGCTTTTCTTTTTTTAATGTTTTTATTTTATCTAAAACTATTTTTTCGGATTTTGGTTTTTTACTAAATAATTTCCTTAAAATTTTCATGTATTTCACCATTTAATAATCTAGTAAATCTTCAGACATATATTTTGGAACTTCTTCTCCTAATAACTTTAAAATTGTTGGGGCAACATTAGCAATCGATGACTCGTGATTGTCTGCTCTTAGTTTGTGTTCCTTATTAGAAATTAATATAAACGGAACTTTATTAATACTGTGGCATGTCACCTTATGATCAGAGGTTATCATCTCGTCGCAGTTGCCATGATCTGCTGTAATTATTACTGTAGTGTTATCTAGATTAACTCTTTTCATTATCTGCTCAAGACACTGATCAACAATCTCTAGACCTTTTACTGTTGCCTGAATATCTCCTGTGTGCCCAACCATGTCTCCATTTGCAAAATTAACAACAATTAACTTATAGTCTTCATTTAATTTATCTATAAGCCTTTGAGTAATAATTTTTGCAGACATCTCTGGCTTTAGATCATATGTTGCAACACTTGGAGAAGGCACAAGTATTCTGTCTTCTTTTTTATAAGGATGTTCCTCGCCAAGATTAAAGAAATAAGTAACGTGAGCGTACTTCTCGGTTTCTGCAATTCTTAATTGTTTATAGCCAAGTTCCGAAATAATTTTACCAAGACCTGCTTTTTGCTTTTCTGGAGGAAACAAAACTTTTACGTTTTTAAACTTTGAGTCATACTCTGTAAAGCTTAAAAAATTTAAAAACATCTTCTTTGTCTGGAACTTGTCAAAAGACTTATCCATTAACATCTTTGTAAACTCTCTTGCTCTGTCGCTTCTGAAATTAAAAAATATTACTGTATCATTGTTCTTGATTAAACCGTTTTCATTAAATAACACAGGTGGCAAAAACTCATCAGTAATCTCTTTTGAATGGCAATACTCTATGTAACTTAAAGGATCAGAGGATCTTTCGCCAATACCATTAACAATTAAATTATATAATTTCTTTTGCCTATCCCAACGATTATCTCTATCCATGCCATAATATCTACCGCAAATGCTTGCTATGTGTATCCTGTTATTTCCTGCAATTCTTTTCAAAAGCTCAGAAACAAAAAGCTTTGAAAACTTAGGATCAACATCTCTACCGTCTGTAAAAAGATGAAGATAAACTTGAGAAAGATTATTGTGTCTGTTAATAACTTCAAGCAAAGCAAAAAGATGATTGATTGAAGAATGAACTCCGCCGTCACTTAATAAGCCAACAACATGAAGCGCCTGAAAACCTTTTATCTTTTGTAGCTCTGCGTTAAGAACAATGTTTTTATAGAACTCGCCAGTTCTTATGGCCTTATCGATTCTAACAATTTCAGAATCTATAATTCTTCCAGCACCAATAGTAAAGTGGCCAACTTCTGAAGAACCCATCTGCTTTTTTGGGAGCCCAACATACTCTTCGCTTGCGCCAAGTAACATATTTGGATAGTTGGTTCTTAGAGAATTAAAGATTGGCATGTTTGCTAAAGTTACTGCGTTCCCTGGATATGGCTTATTGATTCCAACACCATCTAGAATTATCAATAATAATTTATTGTTGTTAGTTTTCTTTTTTTTAAATCCAAACATAATATCTCATTTTTCTCTAATTATTATTAAATTATCTGCAAACACTTTAAATTTAATTGCCTTCTTATAACCTCTTTTTGCAAGGTATTTTTGGCAGTTAATTATAATTTCTTTTATTTCCATAGGGGTACTAAATACTATCGGATAAAATCTTGCAAAGCCGCCGGGTTTTAACAGGCTTGCAACTTTTAAAATTACAATTTCTGGTTGATGTGTATGAGAAAGTGGACCAAATCTAGAATAAACGTAATCGTATTTTCTTACCATTTTTAAATGATTCATATTTTCAAATATATTTGCTGCTGTTAATTTCTCTGGAGAATAATCTTTTCTAATTATCTCTTTTGCCTCGGGAGACAAATTATTGGTTAAACCTAATGTGTCTATTCCTATTTTTGTGCCCTTTAATTTCTCATTTAATAATAACACTTCTGCTCCTTCTCCTGGGCCCAACACCATGATATTTATAGGGGTTTCCCTTTTTTTTAAGGCCCTAATATCTGTATTTAATCCTCTTCTTGTTAATATTCCTTGTAATTTATATTTAGAAATATCTCTGCCTGGTTTGTCCCAGGTATCTGTTAGATCTCCTTCGATAATGCCCTGAACGTCCATATCTCCATCAATTCTTCTTCGGCCACGTTCATCTATTAATCTCTCATGAATAGGCGACTTTGCTCTTAATATTTTAATTTTTGATGGTTTCATGTTTTTTCTGTTAGATTTTGTTTTCTTAATAATTGTAAGGGATGCTTGACTTTACAGTCTGCTACACACAAATCATTTGACTTTAAAGTTTCACAATTACCTATAGAATATTTCTTTTCAATAATCTTTTTAATCTGATAGCCCGCAATTCTTTCATCAAAGTTTGGTGCGTTTTTATAAATATTTATAATGTCGTCATAAGTATAACCAACGCCTGCTAGAAAAACTGCCAAGTGGTAGTTACCGATATGCGACAGCTTCTTTCCTGACAAGAGATCATTATATAATTTATCAAAGCATGGTGGGAAATCCCCATTCGAAAGCTTACCAGAAAACCTATAATCCAAATCTTCCCTGGCTTTCTGAGTTGACAAAAAATGCTTTTTTACAATTTCTGAAATCTCCAGAAAAGATTTTGGAATCTCTTTTTTGTTTATTTCTGTGGTTCTTAATATTCTTTTCTTTAGGACAACAGACAGAAACTCTAGAAGCGCGTCTTTACTTGGAAAGAAAATGTTTCCTTCTTTAAGGTTTGTGTATTGTAGCTTATAGTCCTCGCCTAAATCTAAAGTCAATAGGTCAATCAAAGATATAAAGTATTGTTCTTTATAAGAATCATAAAACAACTGAGGACAAACATCTGTGATTATTTCTTTAAGATTTTCTAAATCTTCTCTTTTAGAAAAATACATAAATCTTTTTTGATAATAGTTTGCAAAGCTTTGAGTTAATGGCGTGTTATCAATTATTGAAATAATAATCTTAGATAGTGGATAAATCATAACATAGCTTGTCGCAATAATCTCATCATCAATCTTTGAAATATTAAACCAATATTTCTCTAGATTTTTATAGTCCTGGTTAATTTCATCAATTAAAAACTTTTTAACCTTTTCTAAAACTTTATAATCCACTGATAGCAAGTCAATTCTCTTGCTTGAAATATATTCCTTTGCCTGTTTAGAGAAAGGAAACCTTAGAAGATAATTGTAATCTTGCATAAATATATTTATACACGTAAAAATATATAAAGATACAAGAAAACTAGATAAAATAACTAGCTTCTATTAGCGCACCAATTAAAAGTAAAACAATTGAAGCAATAACCAAAAGGATTATGTCCTTAATTATTACCCATCTAAACTCTGTAAAGAACAACCCCTTCATTAGATCTCTTGCAAAGATTGCACCAGCAAGACTTATTAATATATAAGCAAGAACCTCCGGAAGGCCGTGAGGGATATAGCCAATAAGCGTGACTAAGGCATTACCAATACCTTCAAAAATTCCACTAACACCTACAACACCGCCAAGATTAACAAGAATATCATTAGCTATGGCTGTTGCTAAAATTGAAGCATTCCACGCAATCAAATAAATTGCACCAGCACCATAGAATAAAGATAATAGACCTGCTCTTAATACAACTCCTAAATTATTAGAAAATATAAGATTAAAAGCATTAGAAAAGGCGTTATTGTTTTTTAATTCAGTACCTGAAATCTGGCCAGTTAGAGAACTACGAGAGTCTGTAATTTTTTCAATTTCTGATAATTGAGTTGCAAAAATTTCTTCTCTTGTCTCTGTGTTAACAACAAAGAAAATAAAAGTAAAGGCCACAAAAACACCCAAAAACACATACAAAAGCTGTAACATTAAAGTCTTGTGTCTTTGAAAGAAATTAGAGGAATAATTAAAAAGATAAGAATTATATGAAAAAAGTTTAGTAAAAATAGGAATTAAACCCACAGTAATAAAAATAAAGATACCAAAACTTAGGTGCTCTGGAAGAAAAAAAAACTTAGCAAGCAATACTGCTAAAACTGACAATAATAATGACTCAAAAAAAATAATACTCGGATGCCTTGATATCCTCTGAGTGCTATATATGAATTCTAGTACCATTTTATTGTTCTCGCTTTTTCTATATCTTTGCCTAAAAGAATATTTAAACCAACAATATATAAATGTTTTTTTATATAAATATATTGTAGAGAGATATAAAAAACGAACTAATTTGTGATTTTTGTGAGTAATTTAGAATTAAGTACCATTCTAGCCAATATTAGAAAAAAAGAAAAACTAAATGTTGGAGATGTGGTGATTGGAGAAATTGTTGTTGTTAAGGATAACATGGTAGTTGTTGAGATTGTTAATGCTGGTAATAAAGTATTATCTCCTGCAGACATGGGAATTATATTTGTTAAAAACATAGACACCAAGTTTGTAGAATCAACTAGCGCTTGTTTTTCTAAAGGCGATATAATTAAAGCAAAGGTTATGGAGGTTGGGCCATACGAGTATAAGCTAGTAACAAACAACCAAGAGCTTGGAGTAATTAGAACAATATGTAAAAAATGTAAAGCGGCAATCGGGGCTTCACCAAATGGGGAAGTAATATGTGATTGCGGAAACACAATAATAAAAAAATTTGCAAAAAATGGTGACTTTTAAAATGGATATAGAACTTATAAATAAAGGCAAGAATGAAATCGAATTTATGATTGCTGATGAAGACTCTTCTTTCTTTGATATGATTGTTGATATTGCTTCAGGAAAGAAAGACGTAGAGTTTGTCTCAAAAAAAGAAGAAGACAATTTAACAGGTAGATTTACTATATATCTTAGAACAAGAGACAAAGCAGCAAAAGACGTTTTACTAGACTGTATAGCTGAAGCAGAAGAAAAGTTTAATGGTATTATCAAAAATCTTGAAAAGGCCGTTGCTAAAAAATGAATAAAAAAAATAAAGCTTCAAAGAAACAACCAAAAAAGAATTTTTGGTATTATCTGGATCCATTTAATTATTTGGACATGGCTTTAGAAAAATGGATTGGTAAGCCAGAGGACTTCTGGAAATCCACTATTTATTGGCTTTGCTATATTTGCCTTGCTTTCTTTTTAGCAATAGCAATCTATGATATTCTGGGATGGATACTTGGAGTGTCTATGCCTATGGCGATTGTATATAGCTCATCAATGGAACCTAATTTACACAGAGGAGATATTGTAATACTTACAAAAGCAAATAATCTAAAACTTGAAGAAATAACAATTAACGAAAATATTACAAACAAAGACCTTAAAGACTTTGCAGAACTTAACTTTTTTAAAAACAAATTTGGTATAGAAGAAATTGAGTATATTAAGATTGGAGACAAAAATATTTCTTTGCTTGAAAGCATAGAAAATAATAATAGTATAATTGTTTATCCATCTAACGTTACTGGAAAAGACATAATACACAGAGCTATAGTTAAAATAAATGCAAAAGACGGAACCTTCCTATTAACAAAGGGAGACAACCACAAGACAAACGTGTATATTGACCAGGATTGTGAACTAGAAATAATAAATAACGAAATTACAATTCAAAAGCCGTGCCTTAATATCTATCCAATAAAGGAAAAAGACCTAAAAGGCAAGAAACTAGGAAAAATACCATATATAGGATATATTAAATTAGTTTTGTTTCAATAATATATGAGGTGGGATTATGATAAAATTAATAATAAAAGACGCAAAAGAATTTTATAAATGTATTGACGCTATCGGCGTATTGATTAACGAAGGACTGTTTACAATAGACAAAGACAAGTTTTATCTTAGAGCAACAGACCCAAGCCAGATAAGCCTTGTGGATTTTGTAATGCCAAAAACTGCATTTGAAGAATTTATCGCAGACATTGGCCCAGAATCAGCAAACAAAGTCTCGTTTGGTATTAATATTAATAATCTTTTGCAGATTCTTGCACACTCAAATGCAGACGATAAATTATCAATTGAAATTAAAGAAGGAAAGCCAAGCATTCAGTTAGAGTTTATTGGTAAATCCAAGAGATCCTTTACTATCCCTTTAATTGACGTCTCAGACCAGCAACACCCACTTCCACAAATACAGTTTGATGTGACTGTGCAGGTCGGTTCTGATCAGTTACTTTCAGGAATCAAGGACGCTGCACTTTTCAGTTCACATATTTCTTTAAAAGTTGGAGACGAAAAGTTTATTTTAGAAACACAAAGCTCTAAAGGAAAGTTCAAGCAAGAAGTTGAAGCAGGAGATATTGTTATCTCTGGAAATAAAGCAAGAGCTATGTTTCCATTAGACTATTTGCAGAACATGATTAAAAATGCCAAAACAACAATAACTTTAAAGCTAAAAGACGATATGCCAATTGAATTAAACTACACAATCGGTAGCGCAGCAATCAGATACTATTTGGCACCAAGAGTAGATAATGAGTAAATCATTATCTATTTTATATCCATGTGATAATAAAGCTTTATATTCTTTCTTATAATTCTTAAAATCATATCTTTTTCTTCAGGCTTTGTTATCTTGTTAAGCATCTTTAAAATCTCAGAATTCATTTTTTGTCTTTCTAAAAGGTCTTTACCATAGACCTCTAAAGAATCAACATAAATTCTTTTAAGTTCTCCATTTAAAGAATAATAATCATCAAAGGCCGCAAGTAACTTTCCTTGAATTCTTATTTTTTCTTTAAGTAATTTTTGCTTTACTGAATTTAGTTCTCTAACAGTTTTAAACTTAGAAACCCTATACTCTTGACTTCTTAGTTCTTGTTTAAGCTCTTTAATTCTGGCTTGCATTTCTTTTAGGTCTTTATTTGAAATTTTTTTTTTAAGCTCTAGACTTCTCTTACTTGAATGTGTGCTTAAAGCTTTTTCTCTAGCTCTTACTAGATGTATCCCTGTTGGTTTAATTGGTTTTAGTGGCATGTTTTATCCTCATAAAAATATATTGGCATTAGATTTATAATAGTTCTTTACTAAAAGTCAATTCTATTTTCCTTGTCTTTCCTTTCTGAGAGATGTTATCTTTTGTTTTTATAAGACCGATTTTTTCTAAAGTATCTAGGTGGCGCCTTACGGTCCTATCTGAGTCTTTTGGAAAAGCAGCATACAGATTTCCACTCTCTATTCCCTCTTTTGGAATTGCATTTAGAATATCTTTTTCAATTGGTTCAATATAATTTAATTTATCACAAAGCTTAACTGCATCAATTAGCTTCTCTGACTCCTGTATTGTTTCCTTGTCAATCTTTAGGTTTCCTTTCTTTTCTGCAGTTTTTGCAGACTTATATAGAATGTCGATTGCAATTCTGGCGTCTCCTCCATTCTTTGCAGCATAGCCAGTAATATAACCGACCATATCTTCAGAAATGGCATTTGGAATAAGCCCGTAAGAAATTCTTTCCTTTAAAATTTCTTTTAATTCCTGAGGAGAATATTTTTTAAACTCTATTTCAGAAAGGAAAAGAGAACTTTTTACTCTTGGGTCAAGTGTTATTACAAATTCTTTGTGGTTTGTTATTAGTATTAAAGCAAAATATTTCATTGATACTTCAATACGCGAGAGATCATAAAGAATGGTTGATATTTCGGATTTTTCTAGCTTATCAACTTCATCAATAACAATTACAGGAATAAAATCAGTTTTACTCATCTCTTCTTTTACTCTTGAAATTAATTCATCAATACCTAGCCCTCTTCTTGGAAGCGGAGAATTATAAAGAGTTAATAGCTTTGAATAAACTGCAAATCTGGTATTATCTTCAATTGCATTAATGTAAATTGATTTTGCTCTTTGTGTAAATTCAGAAAGCTGCCTTATCACAAACTTAGAAATTAAAGTTTTACCTGTTCCTGGAGGCCCAAAGATTAAGACATTTCGTGCTTTTCTGTTCTCAGAGATTGGCCGCAAATTATAACTTAGTTCTTGAATCTCTTTTTCTCTTGCTTTTATGTCTTCAGGCAAATAACTTGAATAAAATACAGACTCATCTTTAAAGATACTGACCTGTGTATCAGACAAATCTTTAACAAATATGTTTCTCTTCAAAGCAATTCCGATTTTTGATATTAATATATTTATTGTAGATAGAGCTATTTAAAAACATTTGTTAGATTTTTTGTAAAAGCTTTAATAGATAAAACAAAATCTTCAAAAACACAAAAAAAACAAGCAACTGGTTAAATAAAGGAAAAAAATCATTAAATATTTAATGAACACAAAAAATAAAGGCTTTTTAAGTCTAGGGGTGCTGTTGTTTTTGCTTGTTTTCTTGTCTATAGCTGGTAATGGCAGAATTGAAAATAACTTAGAGTTTGTAGTAGTTAAATCCCAAAGCACAAAAAAGCATAGCGCAACTATTAATTTTGAAGAAATGGTTAAAAAAGAACTTTCTATGCCAAATAACGACCAGTTAACGCTTAATGCACAAATTAATGCTAAAGTAATAAACTATCTGTCAAACCAAGACGCCCAAACAGAAGAATGGTTTATTCTAAATATAAACACAAATAAAAAACAAAAAATAAATCTTTTAGAACTACAAGAAATAACAAAAACCATAGTCTTAAGACCAATGCCAAATGTTTATATAAAAAGATATACAATAACTAACGGCATAGCTAAAAATAAATATCTTGGCTTTGAACAGAAGACCTCGTATTCTAAAACAACTTTTACTTTCCCTAAAAATTACACAATCGAGGTGATTGTTTATACTTGAATAGAAAAGGGATAATCACTTTAGAACTTATCTTGTGTGTTTTAATAATTATTATTGTACTTGGATTTTTTATTAATATCAATCTTGAGTTTAAAGAAAGACTAGAAAAAAACAGGAATCTAAAAGAAATTATAAAAATTATAAAAACCAATTATTATAATGAAAAAAACTGGGAGAAATATGAATCACAAGGGACAAGCAATAGTACTTGATGTTTTGTTTTTTTCTTTGTGTCTTATCTTTGTTTTATATTTCGAAATTTTATTTTTTGAGAATTATGCCAAAGAACAAATAAATAATCAGAAAGAAATTGATGACTTAAAATCCATTTTATTTATTGATAAGCTTGTTAGTGAGTGTAATTATCTGGCTTTTACAGAAATCAATCATGAAAGCCTGTGCTATCAGAATATCTTGGACTTGAAATTTCTGATGTTTGAAGAAGAACTGAAAAAAGAAAAGATCTGCAGAATTAGAGCAGGTCAAATAACTATTTATCAAAACGAAATAACAGAGATTGAAATGACTATACAAAGAGGGGTGATATTTAATAATGGCTTTAAAGTTCTGGAATTTACAAAATGCAAATAATGGACAAATATTTGTTATTGACGGAATTTTTGCACTAATCTTTGCCTCACTTTTAATAGTAATGGCACAAACACTTAACTCAAGCAGCCTTACAGAAAACAATATTGAATTATTAAAGATGCAAAAAATAAATGACCTTTTAATTACTTCACAATATCTTAAGATTGATAATCTTGAAGCTTTAGAGAATAACTATCTTTTGCTTTTTCCAATAACTTCTGGGTATATTATAATAAATAATAACCGGAAAGAAATAAATTCTTTTAAAACAGAAAAAACAAAGATTCTATCTAATTCCATAAAGTATATTAATAATTCTAATAATAAGATATATATAGAAGTAGGAGTTTATAGTTAAAATGTTTTACATAATTGGAGTGGGGTTAAATCCTAAACAGCTTACTCTTGAAGCAATTGAGTGCATAAAAAAATGCACAGAAGTCTATATTGATAATTACACTAATATTTTCTCACAAGGAGACTTAACAGAACTCGAAAAAATATTAGAAAAAAAAATAATACCATTAAACAGAACAGAACTTGAACAAGAAAAGAAATATCTCAAAGACGAATCTTGCCTTCTAGTTATTGGTAATCCCTTTTCAGCAACCACTCATTTTACATTAATTGAAGAAGCAAACAAGCGAAAAATTAAAACACAGATTATTGCTGGAATTTCTATATTTAATTATAGGGGTGCTTCTGGATTATTTGAGTATAAGTTTGGAAAAACCACAAGCATTGTTTATCCTGAGGGTAACTACAAGCCAACAAGCTTCTATGATTGTATTATTGAAAACCTAAAGAATAATACGCATACACTTTGTCTTCTTGATATTAAGACAGACAAGCAAAAATTTATGACGCTATTTGAGGGGTGCCAGATACTTGAAGAAATTGACAAAGAAAAAGGCGAGAAACTAAAAAACGCAGTATGTGTTGGGCTTTGTGGCATTTCTGGTAAAGACCAAGAGATTATAACTTTTGATTTTTTAGACTATAAAAAAGTCGAAAGCAAAAGCCTTCCACAAAGCTTAATAATCTGTGGAGCATTAAATGATATTGAAAGAGATGGAATAAATGAATACAGACGTTAAAAAATATTGCATTAAGTATAGAGGACTACTAGAAAAAGCATTAACCACAATTAAAATAAATATAGAAAATGATTCTTTCCTTAAAGACATGGCAGACAACTACCTAGAGATGGCAAATAACTATCTTTTGGATGGGAAAGTCTTAGAAGAAAAAGGCGACTTTACAAGGGCCTTAGCGTCTTATTCCTATGCTTATGGCTGGATTGATGCTGGTGTTAGGATTGGTTTATTCTATGGAGTTGATAGAAATTTATTTACGCTTTATAAATAAGGAAAAAGAGAAAACATGAAAGTAATGCTTGAAAAAAATAGCGGCCTTATAAAAGATAATAACCTAAAAAGCCAAATTACTCAGAAAGGCTTTGGATTTAGAAAAGGCCTTGAGATGTACTTAGATCTTTTTGAATGTTTTTATTTTCTAGAAAAGAAGAAAATTATAATTGTTGATAAAAACAACAAGACAATAAGCACAAAAGAACTAGAAAAGACCTGTAATAAAGAAATATCTGACTTCTCTGAAAAATATCTTGTATTTAAGGAATTAACAAACAAAGGGTGTGTGGTAAAAGACGGAAACATCTTTGGATTTGATTTTAGAGTTTATCAAAAATCAAAGGCTGGAGAGCACACGCACACAGAAATGGTTGTGGATGTTTTTAAAAGCACAAAGATTGCAACTAGAGAAATCATAAAATCAGAAAGACTTGCAACAACCATACGTGCTAAGTTTGTTATGGCTATTGTTGATAAAGAAGAAAGAATACAGTTTATAAAAATAGAAAAAATCTAATTAATTACAAGAAACTCTTGCAAAATAATTAACACACTGTGTACTTCTTACTTCCACATCTATTGGTGTTGTTGCTACATACTCGTCAATTTCTATTCTAAAAGAATCGCCTCTATTAAAGGCATTCCCATCAATTATATCTTGATGCTCATTGACAAGATTAGTATCTGCATCAATTAGAATAAGACTAAGGTTTTGATCTGCAGAGAAATTAACCTTTCCTGAATTAACAATAATAAAAGTAAGAGTCTCAGAAAGGCTATTATAGTCACAATTATTAATGGTGATTCCTGCACCAATACATTTTCTATCAATTGCGCTATCTGCATCAGAAGTATTTTTATTTACAAAATTTTGACCCCAAGAAAGAAGAATGCCCACCAGTATTAAAGCTATAACAACTAAAAGTATAGTTGCAATTACTGGTGACACCCCCTTTTTGGAAATCATAATTTTTCAATTCTATTTTGATCTATGAACAACCTTTTATTTCGCTTACTGCTGTTGTTGGACAGGTCTCTGACCTAACATTCACCGTAACTTTTGTTGCAGCTGCTGCTAATGAAGATGCTGTACAAGTTGTTGATATTGATGCTCCAGGAAGTATTGCTGCTGTTGTTGCAGTCGGTATAGTTTGATGATTATTTAATGCATTTGAATCGTCTGTAACATTACAGGATAAATCATCTGCAGCTATGGTATAGGTACTGCTTGTGTTTTTTATCAAAAGTGTTGCAACTTCTGAAGTACTATTCCAATCACAACTTTGTAGTGAAATGGTTGCACCAGCACAACTATCGTTTGTTAAGTTATTTGCTTCATCTAATCCGCCGGTTGTAAAATTTTTACCCCATGCAAGAACTATCGTTACCAATATTACAGCAACTACAACTAAAAGAATTGTTGCAACTATTGGTTCTATTGCTTTCTTCTTAAAATTCATGTTTTTTACCTCTTTTAACTACATTCCAGTTCGCTTACTGCTGTGGTTGGACAAGTAATTGAACGCACGTTTAATTTTACTTTTGTTGCTACTATGTCTGATACTGTAATATCTTCAACTAAACTTGCACCAGGGCCTAAAGCTGTAGTTGAAGAAACATTATCTAAATCTGATTCTGTAACCGTTGAACTGTCTGCTACATTAATGTAAAAACCATTAACATCAAAGGTGTATGTGTCGCTTGTGTTCTTTAATGTGAATACGACTTTGTTTGTATCAGAATTCCAATCACAACTTTCTAAAGACAATGTTGCGCCTTTACAAGCATCGCTTGTTATAGCGCCTGCTTCATTTAAACCACCAGTTGTGAAATTCTTACCCCATGCAAGAACAATGGTGACTAAAATAACTGCAACTACAACCAAAAGAATTGTTGCAACTATTGGTTCTATTGCTTTCTTTTTAAAATTCATTTTATATCCTCCTTAAATATTAAAAATATTAATTATATTATTAATAAAAACATATATAAAGCTTATCTATGGCACCCATAATAGGTGGTTGCTGCTAAAGGGCATATTGTGGACCTTAAAGTCACATTAATCCAAGCCCCAGAATCTTCTGTTAGGGCTGACGTTGTTGGCTCAATATTTGCCATAATTGTCTCTCCCCCCTCTAGACCGTCCCAAGTACCTGAAGACAAGGTTATTTCTTTTTCTATATCCATTGTGCCAGAATCGTTATATATAGAAACTAAAAAAGCATCTGATATATCATAATTATACTGAGAACTGGTGTTTTTTATAGTAAGCACGACATTACCATCATCATTAATTACACAATCAGTAATCTGAATTGTTGCTTTATCACATTTTTGATTAACCAATTCATTTGCTGTATTTACACCAGTTGTTGTAAAGTTTCTACCCCAAGCCAATAGAATCATAATTAAAGAAACAGAAATAACTACTAACAAAA
>Ga0209717_1001022_pt1 | contig 31991 bp, 27 predicted proteins | sample AD_UKC048_MetaG_FD_184418 | JGI IMG/M metagenome (GOLD analysis project Ga0209717, IMG submission 184418) | Active sludge microbial communities of municipal wastewater-treating anaerobic digesters from USA - AD_UKC048_MetaG (SPAdes) (version 2) | ecosystem: Engineered > Bioreactor > Anaerobic >...
CCGATCCCGCCAAATCTGCGGCGGTGCGCGCTACTTTCAGAATCCGGTCGTAAGCACGAGCCGACAGTTGTAGTTTTACCATCGCTTTTTTGACCAACAGTTGCCCCGCCGCGTCCACTTGACACACCTCGTGCACCATTCTGCTGGGCATTTGCGCGTTGCAATGGATGTTCATCCCCACAAAACGTTGGGCTTGAATCTCGCGGGCAGTGACCACCCGCGCCGCTATGTCCTTACTGGTTTCGGAAGGGCGTTCCTGACTGGCCAATTCATCATAAGAAACAGGGGTGACTTCTACGTGCAAATCGATGCGATCGAGCAAAGGGCCAGAAATTTTGGTCAGGTAGCGTTTCACCACTCCGGGGCCACACACGCACTCCTTGTCCGGGTGATTGTAATAGCCACAAGGGCAGGGGTTCATCGAAGACACCAGCATAAAACTCGCCGGATAGTCTACCGTATTTTTGGCCCGCGAAATGGTCACGCGGCGTTCTTCCATCGGTTGGCGCATCACCTCCAGAACGCTGCGTTTGAATTCGGGCAACTCATCCAAAAAAAGCACCCCATTGTGCGCCAGGGAGATTTCGCCGGGCATCGGATCGGAGCCTCCCCCCACCAGAGCCACGTCGCTGATGGTATGGTGTGGGGAACGAAAAGGCCGGGTAGTGACCAAAGCAGCATTGGAAGCCAAAATCCCCGACACGGAATGGATTTTGGTGGTTTCCAGCGCTTCTTGCAAACTGAGCGGGGGTAAAATGGTGGGCAAACGCCGCGCCAGCATGGTTTTTCCTGCGCCCGGCGGACCAATCAGGATGACGTTGTGCCCGCCCGCCGCTGCAATTTCCAGGGATCTTTTGATGTTTTGTTGGCCTTTGACATCCGAAAAATCGACCTCGTAGTTGCTGCGGTTGTGGAAAAACTCATCGCGGGTTTCAACCACCACCGGTTCAAGGCTGGAATGCCCGTTGAGGATGTCGGCGGCTTCCTCCAGGTTGTCGACGCCATACACTTCGATGTCGTTGACAATGGCAGCTTCTCGGGCGTTTTGTTTGGGCAAAATGAAACCTTTGAACTTTTCTTTGCGGGCTTGAATGGCAATGGGCAAAGCACCTTTGATGGGGCGGAGTAGACCATCCAAAGAGAGTTCGCCCATGATGATGAACTCCCCCAGACGGTCGCCGTTGATTTGCCCGCTGGCGGCCAATACCCCCATGGCAATGGGCAGGTCGTAGGCCGAGCCTTCTTTACGAATGTCGGCTGGAGCCAGATTGACCACGGTTTTTGCCCGTGGCATGCGGTAGCCCCTACAAAAGATGGCGGCTTCAATCCGCTGGAAACCTTCCCGAATGGCGCTGTCCGGCAACCCGACCAGGTGATAATAATTGGTACCAACCACGGGCTGGCCACCAGAGTTTACTTCCACCGTGATGGTACGGGCATCAACTCCGTGTACCGCGCTGGCATAAGCTTTTACCAACATGAGTTTATGGCATAAATAGGTAATGATCCTGAGGGTGAACCGACAGGTCGAAAATTTTTCCAGAAAGGTTGTGGAAATTGTAAGGAAGCGCCCAATACATCCGTGATGTGTCAAGAGCTTATCAAAGGCATTGGTAAAAATACCCCTTTTTTCGAATTCAACAAATGATCCATAAATTTATTGCCCACCAGCTACCCTGATCCCTTCCACAAAAGCCAGCAGTACATTCAAATTTTGGTCTAAAACCAGCACATCGGCGTCTTTTCCTACTTCGAGCGAGCCTTTGTGTTGATCCAGCCCAATGGCTTTGGCCGGATTGAGCGAGGCCATGTGCAGGGTCTCTTGTAGGGTGGCGCTGGTACTCTCCTGAAAAAGTTGTACCGCCCGATTCATGGTGAGCCTACTGCCCGACAGGGTGCCATCGGGTAGGAAACAGGCCCGATCGGTAGCGGTGGCCAGGCGGTCAAAAAAGTAAAACTCCGTGATGTCTGTACCCGCCACCAACAGGGAATCGGTGACCAGGCAAATTTTGTTGGCTCCTTTGGCGCGGTAAGCCAACTCCAACCCCACAGGATGCACGTGGATGCCGTCGGGAATGATTTGCACCATGGCCGCATCTTCGGTCAAAAACGCGCCTGCACCACCCGGGGCCCGGTGTGCAAAACCATTCATGGCATTGAACAGGTGGGTACAAATGTGCATGCCTTTGCGAATCCAGAACGTGGCCGTATCGTAATCAGCAGCGGAATGCCCAAAACTGGCTACCACCCCTTGTTTCCAAACGTATTCAATCAACTCGGCTGCGCCGGGCAATTCCGGGGCGATGGTCATCAGTTTGATGCGGCCGCCACTGGCGTCTTGCAGGGATTGAAACAGCTCAATGTCGGGGTCTTTCAACCACTCCAGTTTGTGCGCGCCACGCCGGGGTGGAGCCAAAAAACAACTTTCCAGGTGGACGCCCAACACCTTGGCGCCACGCGTTTCGGCGGGGCTTTTTTGTGCAGCCAGATCGACGGCTTTTAAGGCTTTCAACAACAAGGGAATTTCGGCAGTAACGGTTGATACCAGCATGCCCGTGGTGCCGTACTGGGCGTGGGTGTGCAAAATGGTGCTCACCGCCTCTGGATCTGCATCCAAAACCGAAGCTCCTCCGCCCCCGTAAATGTGCAAATCAATAAACCCCGGTGAAATGATGCTGCCTTCCACGTCAATGACGAGGGTGTTTTCACCCGCATCGCGAATGGGCTCAGTGGAAATGGCTTTGATGCGCCCATCTTCCAGCCAGATGTCGCCGGCAGTGATGATTTGATGGGGTTGGTAGATGGTGCCGTTGCGGAGGATGATGGACATTTTAGTTGAAAAGTTGAAGGGTTGAAAAGTTGAAGAGAAGCTAAAAAAAGTTGAAAAGTTTAGGGTTGAAGAGTTGAGAAGCAGCAGAAAAGGTTGATTCCTAATGCTTAACGCTTTAATCTTGCACTACTGGTTCTTTTCAACTCTTCAACCCTAAACTTTTCAACTTAGATTGTTCCACTCCGATTGGCTGCTTCTTCGGTAAAATCAGCATAACTCTGATCCTTCCAGATCAAGCTGCCGATGATCATCGCCAGAATAGAGGCCATTAAACCGGGCACCAAGCTGGGTATTTCGCTGGGTTGGATGTATTCATTAAAAACCCAGACGAGCATTCCGATTAACATGGAGGCTACGGCACCAACCGAAGACGCCTGTTTCCAGAACAAACCCGCCGTGAGGGGCACAAAAAGGGAAACCAGACTCAGGGACGATGAATCACCCACCAGTTCGTAAATATTGGACTTCATATTGGCCATAATTGCCGAACAGATGGCTACCAAAACGACGGAAAAACGCATGATGTTCAGCATCATTTTGTCGGTCGGGTTTTTGAGGAACGGTTTGACGAGGTTCTCGCCAAGTACCGTAGCCGGAGCCAGCATCGCCCCGGAAGTAGTACTCAAGATAGCCGAAAGCAGCGCCCCGAAAAATAAAATTTGCAAAGCCAGACTGCCATGCGCCAACACCATTTCCGGCAAAATCATTTGGGGGTCGCCATCCAACATTTCCGGGTAGAGGATGCGCCCGCACAACCCGATGAGCAAAGGCATAAAGCCAATGGTGAGGTACATTACTCCCCCGATGATACAGGCACGCACTGCAATGTTGGCATTGCGGGCCGACATGACCCGTTGGAAGACGTCTTGTTGGGGAATGGAACCCAGACCGATGGTCATCCAGGCAGCGAGGTATTCAATCCAGTGGTTCCAGCCGGCATGGGGCAAAAAGCGAAAGAAGTCTTTGGGTACCTCGGACTGGATGTTTTGCCAGCCACCCACGCGTTGGTACATGACGTAGGTCAGAATGGCCAAACCAATCACAATCATGATGGTTTGTACAAAATCGGTGATCGACACCGCCCACATCCCTCCGATGTAGGTGTAAATGACCGTGATGACCGTACACATCAAAATCCCGTAAGCAAGCGGGAGCCCCACCAGGGACTTCATCACAATGGCCAAGGCCACCAATTGTGCGGCGATCCAGCCAAAATAGGAAGGCACCATAAAGATGGCCGAAACGATCTCTGTGGTGCGGTTGAAACGCATCCGATAGAAGTCATTAAAGGTGAGGATGTTTAACCGATAAAGTGGCCTGGCATAGATCAACCCTACCAGAACCAGGCACATGGCTGCGCCAAAAGGGTCTTCCATCACTCCCAACAGTCCACCTTCGATGAAGGAAGAAGGCGCGCCCATCACCGTCTCGGAACCAAACCAGGTCGCAAACAACCCCGCCGCAAGTATTGGTGTAGGCAAGTTTTTGCCTGCAATGACAAAGTCTGCCGTAGAGTGAACCCTTCGCGAAGCCCACCAGCCAATCAGCAAGGTGACGGAGAGGTAAAGGATGATGAAGGTCAGGAGCATATTTTCGCAGGTTTGTAGGGGCATCCCTCTGTGGGTGCCCACTTTAGGTGTAGTAAGGATTCGGGTTAAATCTAGTAAATTATTCCAAATTGCTACAACACATCCCGAAACTCCGGCACCCGATCAAACACACTTTTTGCAAAAGGGCACAAGGGGATGATTTTGATGTGCTTCTCCCGGGCATAATCCACGGCTGCACTCACCATTTTTTTGCCGTATCCTTTGCCTTCATTGCCGGGCTGCACCTCGGTATGGTCGATGATGATGCGCTCGGGACCAGCGAATACGAAGGTCATTTGTGCCTGCATCACACCGTCTACTTCAATGTAGAAGTAGCCGTTTTTTTCGGTGGTATGGAGTTGTACGTCCATTGGGTATCAGGATTTGAAAGTTTGGGTAGCAGATTCAATAGATGCTGCAAAATCGTTGAGGCTTTGGTTATAAGGTAAAAGGGGTTTCAGTGTTTTGAGTTTGCGGAAATTTTTGGTGAGTTCTTCCAGCTTATTCGAGCCACTTTTGATCTTCTTTTTATTTGCTTCACGCCAAAACTTACTTTTGGCATCTGCTGATTGAGCAGTATCATGCTTAGTGTAGAGGGTAAGACACCAAGCTTCTATTTCTTCAATGGCAATGGCATAAAGCAATTGATCGGAATATTGATGCTCCAGCCAAGTGTTGATTAAATCGATCACTTGATTACGCAGTTGGGTGCAATAGTCAGGATTTCCTGTTTTGACTGGCTTGGCAAAGGCAAAGTTTTGCTGTTCAATCTCAGCGGTGTCCAGATGCACTACCATAAATAGATCATCTTCAAACAGAAAGAATTGTTCAAAATAAGGACGAGACCCGTTATGACCTATACATGCATTTTTCACCCCTTGAAAAGTACCAATGGTAGCGTTTTCCTCCGGGTTGTTTTCATCAGTTGCATCTCGTTGTAAACTGGGCTTGATGCTTACAATATCACTTCGATCCACGCCATAAGCCCTGAGAATATTGCTGATTACCGCTTGATCTTCGGTTCCTTCAGCGATGATACCGACCCTCATGACCTAGAATTGATTGGAAATTGCCCCTAAATATCCCCTAGTCCACAATTCGGAGAGCTTATACCGTTCACCCATAGCGTTTTTATCTTCGGGTTTGACTTTGATACGACGGGTTTGAGTATGGCCTTTGTCGTTGCGTTTCACTTCAAAGAGGCGAATTTCATCATCAAAGAGGTTTAATCCATCCAGAATAGCCGGGTTGTGGGTGGTGATTAGCAGCTGTTTGTTTTGCGTTTTGGCCAGTTTGCAAATCTCTTCCATGAGGTGGCGGCAAAGATGGGGGTTTAGGCAGGATTCGATGTTGTCGATGGCGAAGAATTGTGGGGCTTTATAGCTAATCATGACAGCCAGATAGAATAAAACGTGCAGGATGCCTTCATTGGCATTTTCAAGTGAAAAAACGCTATTGTCTTTAGGCATGTGTTTATCGACAAAATACAAGGCTGATCCACTGCGATTGGGTTTATATCCTTTGAATTTCAAAGCATCTTGAACATCAATAAAAAAATCGTCTAGCCAACTGATTAAATACCCATATGATTTGAGTTGGGCCATTTCTTTATTATCAAAAGAAGCCAATAAGACATCCAAACCTTCACCATAAATCCCCACTGGTTCTTTTCGGCTTTCGTGGGTAAAACCTCGAAGAGCTGGTGTGTTGAGGACATAAATTAGAAATTTTTTAAGCACCCATTTTGGATAATCTTTTCTTAAACGTTCAGCCATTAATTCTAATGGGAGCATTTCGTCTTCTTCAGATTTATGGGCAGAGACATAATTTGCTTGTGGTTCTGATACAAGATTTTTATCAACCTTCTGCTCTGCCTTTTTGACTGACCATTCCCTATAGAAATCTTCTTTATCAGCAATGTTAAAATCTAAATTAAGATGTTGTTCATCTTGAAAAATAAGATGAGTATAAAAATTATTTACCTGCTTTTTCCCTTTAAAGTTACTAATGATCAAAGAAGGCTTTGCAACCCTCACACCCTTACTGATCAAATTCTCATTATCTACTCTATTCTCAATTCCCGTACTCGCAAACCCCACTGCCTCCAAAATATTTGACTTTCCACATCCATTTTCCCCAATAAACACGTTCACGCGCCCCAGTTCAATGGTATCGTTGGCGATTGATTTGAAGTTTTTTATCGTAATCTCTTTAAGCATATCACATTGATAATTGATCAGTACACTTCACTAGCTCTTGCTAAAGCGACAATAATTGGAGAACGGATGACACGGATTTAAGCGGATCAGAACGGATTTATTTGTGCGTAAATTGAAATCCGTTCTAATCCGCTCAATCCGTGTCATCCGTTCTCCAATTATTGTCGCTTTGGAATTTGATGCGCAGCATCAAAACCCGAAAAACATTATTGCAGCCAAGCACAAAGTCCGCTCGAATTTACCACATTTTTACAAAATTCAACCTGCAAAGGTTCCAAGCGCCGTAGCTACATCAAAAAACCATCCACCGCCGCAATCGGCTTCGGAACCTCCGTCTCTCCCAGCATTTCCCGCAAGTCAATTTCAATCGCTCTGGAAATTGAAGTAATGGGCACGTCGTTGTAAGTCCCTTCGAAAGGATTTTCTGAATAATCCCCGATTTTTTCCATCAAAAAAAACACCCAGGTGATCAGGCCCGAAAACGGCACGGTCAACCAAATGTGCCAGGCATCGGTATCTTCAGTAAAAACGCTCAACAGGCCCCAGGGCAAAAGTGCCGCAAACACCAACGTATTCCACAGCGCCACGGAAGCATATTGACGCGGGAAGGGGAAGTTTTTGATCCGCTCGCTGCGCCCTTGATCGGCATAGAACTCAGCGATTAAGCGATGAAACTCCACGTGGCGAAAACCATCAAAATACCCCAGATCGTGCAGCGCTTGCAACTCGCGGCTCTGGGTGGCCATGATTTGAGTGGCAATATTCGCCTTGGGTTTGTAAAGCTCAAACTCTTCTTCGCTAATGAGATTCATTACTTCTTTGTCCATATTGTTGAAGTATTCTTCACAAATGGTTGGTGAGTAGAGTCCTTTTACACGATCTTCCTTGTGTTCCCAATCCCGGCTCAACCTCAACTGGTAGCGTAAGGCCGTCAGCCAGGCAATGTGCCGATAAATCAGGCGCTGCCGGATTTTGAGGTCTTCGGTTTTGTCTCTGGTTTGGATGAAGGAATTGAGGGCGGCACCAAAAGTGCGGCTGTTGTTGACGATCCCGCCCCATATTTTCCGGGCTTCCCAGGTACGGTCATAGGAACTGTTGTTTTTGAAGCCCAGATAAAAAGCCACTGCAATCCCCAATACACTGATCGGTTGCCAGGGCAGGGAAAAGTCAATTCCGGTAAAATGACTCAAGGCAGTGATGGGCAATGCGTACAAAAGGGCAATGAAAAATGGGCGTCTGGACCAGTTGAAGGTCATCCAGAAATCGTAATTTCTTTTGGTGTACATGCTACTATTGTGTTTCGGGTTAGGGTAAGTTCCAAAGTTAAAATAAGGGATTGATATTCCCCAATTTCGGCCAAAACCTCTTTTTTTTGTCCGCTGTATTGCCTTGAAATTGAGTTTAAGACATTTTTAACCAAAATACACTAGCTCAAACCGTTACAAAGTGGTCTGTTAAATTGTTAATAAGTTGTAATTTCGACAATCCATTTGGCAACATGAGAACGTTTCAAAGAAAAACATACCGTATGAGACACCGTAGTAAGCTATGGACTTTAGCGGCTTTTTTGCTGGCCTTTACCGGAACTTTGTCAGCTCAGGAATACTTCGGTCGCAACAAGCCCAGTTATGAGTCCTTCAATTTTGACGTGTACCGCTCTCCCAATTTTGAGATTTATTCCTACCTCAAAAACGCTGATCGGCGCAAGGACCTGGCCGATTTTGCCGAGTTGTGGTACCGCTACCATCAGAATTTGTTGACTGATACCTTTGCAACGACGAACCCGCTGATTTTTTACAACGATCACGCCGATTTTCAACAAACCAATACCATCAGTGGTGGTGTGGGTGTTGGTACAGGTGGGGTAACCGAAGCTTTTAAAAACCGGGTGATCATGCCGATTGCCCTGACCAACCAGGCTACCTACCAGGTACTTGGGCACGAATTGGTGCACGCTTTCCAGTTCAACCGCATCCTGAATGGCGATTCTACCAGCATTCAAAACCTGGGTAACCTTCCCCTTTGGGTAGTGGAAGGCATGGCCGAATACATGTCGACGGGCAGTGTCGACCCCCACACTGCCATGTGGATGCGCGACGCCGTGCTCAATGACGATGTGCCCACGCTGGATCAGCTGAACAATCCGAAATACTTCCCGTACCGCTATGGGCACGCTTTTTGGTCTTTTTTGACGGGGCTAAAGACCGACATGGTCATTGAACCTTTTTTCAAGGCTGTGGCCATTTATGGCGTAGACGCAGCTGTGCCGATGGTGCTGGGGATGAGCAAAAAAGACTTCAGCAAACTGTGGCAGGATGCCATTACGGCTCAGTTTAAACCATCGATAGCAGGGAAAGAAAAAAACACTTACGGCAAACCAATTCTCGACGACAAAGATGGCGGCCAAATGAATATTTCCCCTTCCATTAGTCCCGATGGCAAGTATGTGTTGTTTACTTCCGAGCGTAACTTGTTTTCGACCGATATCTTTTTGGCGGACGCCACCAATGGCCAAATCATGAAAACCGTGGCCAGTACGGCCCGGGGTGGAAACGTAGACTTCTTCGACTTTTTGGAGTCTTCGGGAGCCTGGTCGCCCGACAGCAAACGAGTAGCGGTGGTGGGTTTCAAACGTGGCCGCAACGTGCTCTTGATCAAAAGTCCATTTACGGGCAAGACCCTGGATGAATTGGCGCCCGCCGATTTGCAAGCCTTCTCAAACCCGACCTGGTCTCCAGATGGAAAAACCATCGTAGTTGCTGGTCTGAAAGAAGGACATACGGACTTGTACGCCTACAACATCCGCACCCGTACCTTGAAACAATTGACCGATGATAAATATTCGGAGATTCAACCCACCTGGTCAGAAGATGGGCAAACTCTGTTTTTTTCCACCGATCAAAAAGCCTGGGAAAATGGCCGTACTTATGGTCGATTGACGTTCAACCTGGCTTCGATCGACATCGTGAGTGGACAGCTTACCCATTACGATGATGTTTTTCCTGGTGCTGACAACCTGAATCCACAGTTGGATACGGCAGGCAACATCATTTTTATGTCCAACCGGGATGGTTACCGCAACCTCTATCGCTACAATCTTGATACCAAGGAATTGACGCAACTGACCGATTTGGCCGTGGGAATCAGTGGCATTTCCCATTATTCACCAGCCATTTCCGTTGACCGCAAGCGGGATCGGGTATTGTATACCCTCTACGGGAAACGCGGCTACAGCATCTATCGGGCAACGTCTAAAGATTTTTTGGACAAAAAGGTTGATCCTAACGATGTCACCTATGCTGCGGCGCAATTGCCTCGACTCAACCGGGCCATCAAAAGTATCGTAGACCAACAGATTGCCGTCATTGATGAGGAAATTATTGGTGAAACAGCCCCGTTGACCGCAGAGCCTTACAAATCCAAATTCAAACTGGACTTCCTTACTGGTGGGGGAGGCCTTGGCGTGGGCAATAACCTTTTTGGTACAAATGCGGGGTTAGCAGGGGGCGTTCAAGCCTTGTTCAGCGATATTCTGGGCAACAACCAAATCATTGCGAACGTAGCGCTGAATGGACAAATCCAGGATTTGGGCGGTATGGTAACCTATATCAACCGCAAGGGAAAATTCCAGTGGGGCGGCTCTTTGATGCACATCCCTTATCCTTATTATTCTTATGATTCTAGCTACCTGGAAAACAATAACCAGGTTGGTACCGTAGTCGTTGATCAATTCAATGTATACCGCATTTTTCAGAGTGGGGCTACCGGATTTGTCCAATATCCGTTTTCTTCTACTTTGCGTGCCGAAGCAGAGATCGATTTTACCCGCATCAGTCAATCTTTGCGCAGAATCAAGGAATACAGCCGTTACGATCCGTTTTATTACGGCGGACGTGGACAGTCTTTGGGGCAAGACCAGGAGAAAGTAGGGGATCTTCCCGGATTCAGCATGCCTGGAGTGGGCGCTGCCATCGTGGGCGATAAATCAAACTTTGGCCTTACTGCACCGCTGCAAGGGTATCGATTCAGGGCAGGATTCCGGCAATATTTAGGGGATGTACAGTTTTTAAACCCCACCCTCGACTTCCGGGGTTACCTGCGCAAAAAGCCCTTTACCTTTGCCGCCAGGGTGATGCATACGGGGCGTTACGGACGTGATTCCGAAAACACCGAGATTTTCCCTCCACTCTATTTGGGCACGCCCTGGTGGGTCCGTGGCTTCCAGGGAAACATTGCGCAGAATTTGGAACGGGATGGCCTGGTGACTCTGGATAACTTGATCGGCACTAAAATTGGCGTATTCAACGCCGAAGTACGGATTCCCTTACTTGGCCCAAAACAATTGGCGCTCATTAAGTCCAACATCGTTCCTGCCGATTTGAATTTCTTCTTTGACACAGGGGTCATCTGGACACGCTTTGAACAGTTCAACTTTGAAGGCCCGAATGGCAAAAGCCTGATTCGGCCATTATCTTCGGTAGGTGCTTCGGTACGCGTGAACTTGTTTGGTGCCTTGATCCTGGAACCCTACTACGCCATTCCGTTGCTCAAAGGAGCGAAAGGTGGCTTTGGGTTGAACTTTATGCCGGGCTGGTAACACCCATTGATTTTTATTTTAACACAAAGGGCACTAAGGAAGCACAAAGGACACAAGTTTTACAATTGTGGCCTTTGTGCTTCCTTAGTGCCCTTTGTGTTAAAAAACTATAGTTGTACTACTTTTCCAACTCATCTACTAACTTCCCTACCTTCTCCGTATACGCGCTCAGGTAAGCCGGAATGCGGCTGTCATCAGTATCAATCCACCAGCTGCGGGTAGTTTTACCTTGCTTAATCTCCAGATAATAGCCACCTTGATCCGCACAATCTGGACAACCAATGGTTTCCTCTTCTTCATCCATCAGTTTATCTGGGAAATCTGCCAATAATTTTTTTGCCATAGTAACAAATTCGGCAGTCCGTGAGGTGTAGACAAAGGCAATAGTAGAATCTGGATACCCGCGATCTACCAGGTCGGCATAAAGACCATCTTCCTTAAGCAGATACACCGTGGTACAATTTCCCAAACAATGGCCAAAGTACCTGCCAAATACAAAATGATCAACATCTCCCTTGTTCAGCTTGGACAACTGGTCATTTTCTTCTGGCGAACAAGCAAAAGCACCCATCAACAGGCAAAGGGTGAATACCCAAGTTAATTTTTTCATGTCGGATTTTTTTATTTTGCTAGACGTGCTGTTGCAGGGCAAAGCGTTGGAAAAAATTAGAATTTTAATCGAAGTGCACCAATCGACAGTCCCGCCGCGGTACCAATCAACAACAGATCTGCCCCCGTTTGGGTTTTCCCTTGTTGATACAATGCAAACAATCCCAGGGGGATAGAGGCGGACACACAATTGCCATAAGTGCTCAGGGTGTTCACCACGCGCTCGGGGGCCAATGCATAACGTTGCATAAAATATTCGTTGCCAAATCTGCTGGCTTGATGCGGTACCACGTAATCATACCCCTGAATAGGCTGCCCCGTGCGCTGTTCCAAGGTGCTTAAAAAACCGTCCAGGTAGCGCAAAGTCATGGTAATGAGTTGACGGCCATTCATTTGAAAGAAAAACGAATCTGCTGGCGTGTCGGGTTCTGAACCCCGGTGTTTGCTACCTCCCGTAGGGACAATGGCCAATTGTGCCCCCTCGGATTGATTGATGAAATAAGCGGGAGAAGGCGTGTAGCCTTGATCCAAACTTGCTTCCAGAATGACCGCCACGGCGGCGTCGCCAAACAAGGTGTAGGTTTTGGCATCAGCAGGATTGAGCGCTCGCGAGGGCAGTTCTGCGCTCACAATCGCCACTCGGCGCAAGCCCCGGTGTTGCAGGTAAAGGTGCGCAATGTCCAGGGCGTGCAAAAAACTCAAACAGGTACCGTCTACATCAAAACAAGGAAAATCAGCCTCTTCTTGTTCCAGCGCTTGTTTGATCAGGCAGGAATTATGAGGTATGGGGTGGTCAAAAGAAGCCCCGGCATAAATCAACATATCCAAGTCCGCACAATCGAGGGCTGCTTCTTCCAGCGCCAACCGTACGGCTGCTGCCGCCAGGGAGGTAATGCTTTCCGTGGGGTCAGCCCAATAGCGGCAAGCTACCCCCGTGTTTTTTTCGGCCCAACCCGGAGCCAGTCCAATTTGGGCTTCCAACTGGGAAGACCAGATCGCAGGACCGGGGAGGATGCGGGCACAGGATTTCAGGTGTATTTTCATTATTTGAAAGATTGCGACGAGAAACGTTGCATGGCAATTGTTTATTTCTGAAAGAATGAAGTGTATCTTTAAAAAAGGACAAGGGACGCCAAGCCGCACTGTTTTGTGCTCTTGTGTCCCTTGCGCTTATCTTTGTGTTCTTTGTGTTTAAAATGTCACAATGGAACGCCTAAAAATTTTGTTCTAGGCTCTTTCCATCTGCAACCCTCGCACATATTCCCGATGATAATACTCAATAAAAGTAATCATCCGTTTTTTCTCTTCACACCAGAGTTTGTTGTGCATGTATTTCAGACTTTCCCAGAAGGTCACCGTGGTGATGTATTTGTCGAGGAAGGCATTGTCCGTCGCGCACTTTTCCAGGTTGTAGTTTGGAATTTTGGAATTCAGGTGGTGGATGTGGTGGAACCCGATGTTGCCCGTAAGCCACTGCATGATGCGGGGCAATTTGTAGTAGGTGCTGCCTTTTACCGCAGAAAGTACGTATTCCCACTTGTCTTTCCATTCTTTATAGGCTCCTTCGTGCTGGTGTTGCACGTAGAAGAACCACATGGCGATGATGCCAAACAAAAAGACGATGCTCAGTTGGATGAACAAAAAGCGCTGCCAGCCCAGCAACCAGCCCAGCAACAAATAAAGCGCCACCAGGGCCAGGTTGTTGAGGTGCAATTGGGTGTGGATTTTTTTCCAGCCACTCAAGTTTACCAATGGAATGCGGTTGTAAAGGCCCAGATAAATCACCGGAGCAATCACAAAAGTAACGATGGGCATGCGGTAAATGCGGTAACCCAGGCGCTGCAATGGTGTAGCTTCCCGAAATTCCTTCACCGTCATGACCATCAGATCGCCGATGTCACGGGTTTCAACTTCCAATTGCCCACTGTGGCCGTGGTGAAAGTTGTGTACACCAGCCCAGTAAGAATACGGGATGGTGCTGAAAAAGCTACACACCCAGCCAATGATTTTATTGGCGGTCTGGTTATGTAAAAACGAACGGTGACCGCAGTCGTGCTGAATGATAAAAATGCGTACGAGAAAAAAAGCGTTGATGGCGGCCAAACCAAAGGTAATCCACCATGAATAAAAGGTACTCCAGTACATCAATACCCACAAGCCAAGGTACGGCAAGAAAGTACTGATCATCTGAAATATTGCTTTTTTGGTACTGGCCTGCGCGTATTTCTGAAAGAGAACTGGCCAATTTTGGAGCCGCTGCCGCAGCTCATCATTAAGATGTTGATCGGACATACTGGTTTAACATTTGTAGAAATAAGCACCAAAGTTAAACCATCTACAAGTAAGTCCCAAGCTAAATGGCACATTAGATTGGACAGAAATTGTCATTTCTTCCGAAAGCTAAGGGACGGAAATGTAAATGTATCTCGATTTCGTTCCACCGCATCAGCGGATCACCAGAACAGGGCTAGCTGCCATTTCTACCACATGTTCAGTTACACTGCCAAACCACAAATTATCCCAAGTACTATGGCCCTTTGCACCCATAATAATCATATCGGCGTGTTGCTGTAGCGAAAAACTGGTGATGTGCCGGGCGGTGTGGTTCAGGGTGTTGTCCAGGATGACTTTTTCGAGGTTAACGGAAGACAGATCGACAAGCTTCGCCAGGAAATTGTCAAAAGTTTCGTTGGCAGCCTTGTGCAACATTTCCTGCATCCCTTTATTGGCATAAGGGCGATCAAAGTAGTTGCTGGGGGGCAAATCCATCACGTACAAAGCGGTAATTTTGATTTCCGGGTTTTTTTGTGCCATATCCAGGGCAACACGCAGGGCTTTGGCCGATAAATCACAGAAATCGATGGGTACCATGATGTGTTGGAGTTTGACGGCTGCATTTTCGGGGATCACCATCACATTGCATTTGGTAGCACGGGCAATTCGGCGGGCACTGATGCCGCTGCCTTCGCTCTGCTTTTTGCGGCCAATGATGAGCAGTTCAATGTCTTTGGCTTCACTGAGATGCACCACTTTTTGGTAGGGTTTACCTTCCCTTACCTCTATCGCGAACTCAAGACCAGGGTGCTTGCCCAGGATTTTTTCAATGTCTTCAGCAATCCGGTCGTGTGCTTTTTCATCCGCCGGATAATCTGCCGAAAACAGGGTATGGAATTCAATGTCGACATTTTTTGGCGCGCTGAAATCCGGCATGACGTGCAAAAAATACACTTTTTGGAAGCCAAGCTTCGAATCGAGGGTGCCTACCCATTGCAACAATTTTGGATCCATTACGCTTAAGTCCATGGCGACCAAGGTGCGGCTAAAAGTGGTCATGGCTGATTATTTTTTAGTAAAACTAAGCGCATTCAAAGCTCCGTGCAAAGGAAAAATGTCAGTGCAATTACTGACTTTAAACAAAGATTTATTTCTCTATGAGGTCCTCAACGCCTTCGCGAATCTCTTTTTTGGCATCCTTGACCGTTTCTTTAATGCCATTTAAAATGCGTTGTTTCAGGTATTGTGCATAAGCCGTTTCAAAGCGACTCTCCAATTCATTGACAAAAGCTTCGTCCTCGTTGGTCAGCGCTTCCTGAATGTCGTGTCTTTTGATCCCCGTCCATTGGTCTAGCTCTTCATCGGCTGTTTCCCAATCCGCCTTCGTAAAACCGGGTGCGTTTTTTTCAACACGTTCTATAAACTTATTAAACGAACGGATGTAGGCATCCTTGCGATTTTCCATGCGCTGGCGTTCGCTGCAATGGAGCAAAAAAAATGTGCAAAAACACAAAAGCAGGATTCTCATTGGAGTCATCATTTTAGGTGTGAAGAATTGGACAATAAGCTATTTTTACAGCTTTAAAATCAATTATTTTCGATAAAAAAAAGCTCCGAAGCGATGTAATCGGCCATGAACTTCCCGGTATCGCTCAGCCGGTAGCGCTGTTCGTGCACCAATACCAACTCTTTTGCAATAAATGGTTGAATATTTTCCAGGAAAAACGTTCGAAAAGTAGGATCTATTTTATCCAGGGTGCAGCCCCAGATGGTGCGCAGCCCCGTCATTATGTATTCGTTGTAGCGGGTAGCAGGACTGAGGGTTTCCCGTTCAAAAAGCCCCGAATTTTCCAAGCTGCGCGGAGAATCTTCATTTAAAATTTTCAGGTACTTGGCGTTATTGGCCACATTCCACTGCCGGGTTGACCCATCGAAGGAGTGCGCCGAAGGACCAATGCCCAAATAGGGGTCTCCCTGCCAATAACTGGAATTGTGGCGGGCGTACCAGCCGGGTTGCGCAAAATTAGAGATTTCGTAATGTTCGAAGCCCCTGGCCTTGGTTGCTTCCATGAGGTGTTGAAACTGCGCGTTGGCGTGTTCCTCATCAACCGGGGCGGCCAGACCTTTTTTTACAAAATGATCCAGCGCCGTTTTGGGCTCCACCGTCAGGCAATAGGCGGAGAGGTGGGGGATGGGGTATTGAAAAATGGTCTCCAGGTTTTTTGCCCATTGGTCATGACTGGTTGTTGGCGCACCATAAATCAAATCGAGGCTCAGGTTGTTGAAGCCCTGGCTCAGGGCATTTTCGATGCAAGCCCGCGCCTCCTGGGCATTGTGTGCCCGGTTCATGTAGCGCAGATCTTCCTCGGCAAAAGACTGAATACCGATGCTCAAACGATTGACCGGGGTGTTGCGTAAAACCTGTAATTTGAGTAAATCCAAATCATCAGGATTGGCTTCCAGGGTAATTTCGGCCTCGGTTTGCACGGTATGGAGCTGATAAATTTTGGCAAAAATTCGCTCCAATTCCCCCGCATCCAGCAGCGAAGGGGTCCCTCCTCCAAAATAGATGCTGCTCAGTGGGGCGCCCTGTAAGTAGTCTTTTTGTCGTTCCAACTCCCGCACGATGGCATCCACCATTGCCCCTTTCTGCCGCAGTGACGTACTGAAGTGAAAATTGCAATAATGGCAGGCTTGTTTGCAGAAGGGGATGTGGAGGTATAGACCCGGCACGGTTTCATTTTTAGGGTTTTAGGGTTTTGGGGTTTTAGGGTTTTAGGGTTCCTACGCTCAATGACCGGAACCATAAAACCCTAAAACCCCAAAACCCTAAAACCTATTCCAAATAATCAAGGCTCTTTCCAAACGTTTCTGGCAAACTCAAAATCGAGAAGATTGCCAGACCAAAACACACACCACCAACGATCAGCGTAGCACTCACCAGGGAACTCGTTTGTGACAGCAGCGCAGCAAAACTAACCCCGATGGGGATCACTGCTCCGCGTACAAAATTAGGTATGGTCGTGGTGGCGGTAGCCCGGATATTGGTACCAAATTGCTCCGAAGCAATCGTTACAAACAATGCCCAATAGCCCGTACTTACCCCCAAAATAAAGATCAAGATGTAAAAACCTGCAGCGGACAAGGTCGGGCTAAACAAGTACACCATCGTCGTTGTCATCGACAAAACAAGGTAAATCAAGACTACCTTACGCCTGCTACGCATGACCTGGCTCAAAAATCCGCTAAACAAATCCCCGATGGATAGCCCCAAATAGGCCATCATTACCGCCGTTGCCACACTGACCGGAGTAGCCGTACCAATGTGCTCGGCATAACCAGGCGCACGTTTGACCAAAGTGCCCAGCACAAACCAAACGGGTAAACCAATGCTGATGCAGTGCAAATATTTGAAGAAGCGCTCGCGATCCTGAAACAGGATGAAAAAATTGCCCCGCGAGGGATCCTTTTTTTCCAATTGTTCAAACATACCCGATTCGAAGGTGCCAAAACGCAGCAACAACAACAGCAACCCAAGTACCCCTCCAATCACATAAGCCGTTTGCCACGCTTCCAAACCAGGTAAAGTGAGCTTTAAATTGGCAATCATAGCGGCTACCACTGCACCCAAGGCACCGAGGGTGACGATGATGGCCGTGCCCCAACCCCGGTTTTCTTTGGTCATGATTTCGGAAACCAGGGTGATTGCAGCACCCAATTCTCCCGCCAAACCCAATCCGGCCAGGAAACGCACTGCCTGGTATTGTTCAACGGTGGTGACAAAAGCGTTGAGTAAATTGGCCACGGAATACATCAGAATCGAACCGAACAAAATGGATTTTCGGCCCTTGCGGTCGCCATAGATACCCCAAAATAAGCCACCGACCAACATTCCCGCCATTTGCCAGTAAAAGAGGTTGTTGTCAAACAGATTTGCTACTTGCAACGGGTCGGATACATTCAGTCCCGCTGGACTCTGGATGCTTTCTTTGCCAATGATGTTGAACAGTTGCAGGTCGTAGATGTCTACAAAATAGCCCAATCCGGCTACAATTACGGTTGAGTTGAGGATCTTGGAAGTCAGCGGTTTACTCATGGTCAATCATACTGTTGTAGGTGTGCGGGGTAAAATACGGGGAAATGTGGGAAGTGGGAATAAGTGACTAAAAAAATCAGTAAAAGTTGAGTGGGTTGAGCGAGTTGAGAAGTTGAGGCTACCGCGAGCGACAAAACCAAATGGCTTGATTTTTCTTCAGAGCACACCTAAAAAATTAAATGTTTTTTTGTCGCTTGCGGTAGCCTCAACCTCCTCAACTTATCAACCTCCTCAACGATTCAAAATAAACTCACGTACCCAAAATGCACCTTCGGTCCGGCAAAATCCGGCGCAGTGCCCGCCCTTGTCCCCACTGCCAGACTCAGCCCGAACAAACCCGCCCGCGTTTCAAAAGTAATGCCCGCGCCAAAGCCGTAAGCCCGGTAATCTTCCTGCACGGTAGCGGTGCGATTGGCCACCCAGCCGTAATCCAGAAACGAGTACAAAAACGAGTTGCGGTTCAACAGAAGGCGGTATTCTGCCACTCCCACCGCATAATGGGTGGCAAAAATGAACTCTTCATCAAAACCCCGCAAGAGTCGATTGCCACCAATGCGAAACTGTTCATTTTGGAAGATGGCCTGGTTGGCGAGGGTCCAACCGCTGCTCAGTTTGAATTTGACCGTACTGTTTTTGCCCAAAGGCACATAAGCTTCCGTTTCACTCAACAAGCGGTATTGAAATGTACGGAGTTGTAAGGTATCGTACAAATAGGCTAAACCCAATTCATTCACCCGGCTATTGGGCAAAATGCGTTTTGTTCCCGCTGCTCCTCTTCCCAAAAAAGCCCAGCCCCGGCGTGGATTGAGCCGATAGTCTACCTGTTGTTGTTGAAACTCCAAACCAAATGAGGCTTGCGAAACATCGAGGGTTGGTGGCAGGCTTTTGCTGTCGAGCAGTAAAGCCTCGTTCAATTGCAACAAACGGGAGCTCCGCTGGTTCCAAAACACCTTCAGGTAATCGCCACCCTCAAGTAAATACTGAATCCCAAAATCGACATCGAGGTCCAAAAAAGCGGTATCCCTGCGGTACAAATGCAATTTAAAATCGGCACCGATGGGCAAATTGGCCAGAAAGGGGTAATTGAATTGTACATCCAGTCGCGGGCTGGAAGGCCGCAACTGTTCAAAGCGGGCGTAAAGCCGCTCACCCCGCCCAAATTGGTTTTGTAATTCCCCCTCAAATGTTCCGGTAATCAAGAGCCGTTTAACTTGTTGGCTATTGGGCAGTACCCCGATGATGAAATCGAAGCGACTGGCTTTTTGACGATCCAACTCCAATACCACCAGTGCTCTTGAGCCGATGAATTCCACTTCGGGGTTATTGCGCAATTGCAAAAAAGGCAGTTCCTGAATCCTCTCCCGGATGTTTTCTACCCGCGATTGATCATACAATTGTTTGCCTTGCAGACCCAAATAGCGTTGGAGGTAAGCAGGGGAGATATTGGCGTCGCCGCGCAACAACAGGGTGTCGAATCGAAACAAATTACCTTTGTCTAGCCGCAAGGTGGCATCCAGGTAACCCGGACTGAGTTTCACACTGTCGAGGCGAATTTGGGCAAAGGGATAACCCTGGTTCGTTGCATTTTGCACCAATTCTTTTTTGAAGGCCTCCAGTTTGGTCAAATCTACCCAGCCTCCTTTGCTGCGCAAATGAGCATCAGCGTTGCGCCGCCATTCGCTGGGGATGCCATTGGTGCGCAACCTGGCCCAACGATACGCAGGTCCCAGATGCAGCCAGGCCTGGGCAATAGAATCCTGATAGGTCAAACTATCCACGGAAGCCTCCAGGTAGGCGCGCTGTTGCAAATCGCTGATCAAACGTTGGAGGCTATTTTGGAGCGACAAGCTGTCGGTATACCCATAAGCCGTGGCGTTTAGGCTACTGGGCAAGGGTAAAATGGAGCGGATGTTCAAGGTTTTTTGGGCAAAAAGAGCAGCACTAACGTCGCTGAAGCAACATAAGAGCAAGATTATCCGCATTCTTTCCCAAACTTTAAACATTCGTTAAGACCATATTTAAGCGTTATCTGTTAATTTTACCCCAAATTTAAGCGATGAAGTCTCTGAAATACATCTTTTTGACGATCAGCTTGCTAGGTGCAGCTTTTGCCACCCAAGCGCAAGAAAAAATCAGTGTCCGTTGTGAGCTTAGTGGCTGCCAAGGATCGCTGGCTTTATTTTCCTTTGATGGCATAACGTTTCGCGAGGTGCAACGCGTTATGGCTACTAACGAAAACGTGTACGAATTCAGTCTTTCCAAAGGAGAGCCCAAGTTTTATTATGTCGGCCCATTTGCCAATAACCAGCGCCCCGTGCTATTAGGTAGTGAAAATGGGGTAGTGATCAAGGGTGACTGCGCCAACATCCGTCAAACCCAAATTACGGGTTCCAAGCTCAATCAAGAGTACGACATCATCAAAGCCCGCATCAATAAACACAACAACATGCACGGTATGGCCCTGCGCAAGTGGGCTGGTGCCAAAGAAGAGGAAGCAAAAAAGGTGGCGGTAGCCGAATTGAAATCCGTTGACGATAAAAAAGTAGCTTTTCTCGATTCTTTGAAAAAAACCAATCCTTTGTTTGCCCGGGTTGCGGCCATCAATACTTACGTGTCTTACCCGAACAATCCCGGTAACTACGCCAATGAAATCGAATATTTTGCCAACGAGTTTTTCCGCTTCGTAGATTTTAAAGATGCGGGCTACAATGGCATGCCCTGGGTATACGAAAACTTCAGCTCTTATGCCCAAACCCTGGCCAGTGTGGGTTTACCTCCTACGGAAACCAAAGTGTACCTGGACAAAGCTTTAGCCAAGTTTCCCGAAGGCGGCGAAGCGCAGCAATTTGCCATGGCAGGGATCATGACGGGTTTACAGAAGCAAAAAAGTGCGGGCTACACGGAATACGCTCAACGTTTCATTAAATCATTTGGGGAAAAAGCGCCCAAAGCTGCGGCTGCCATCAAAGAAGAACTGGATCGGGCCATGCGCTTGATGACAGGAGCCGTAGCCCCGGATTTTGCCCAGGCCACTCCTGAAGGTAAGGACATGAAATTGAGTGACCTGCGCGGAAAATACGTATTGATCGATTTTTGGGCCAGTTGGTGTGGCCCTTGCCGCCGTGAGAATCCCAATGTGGTGCGCATGTATGACCAGTACAAAGGCAAAGGTTTTGACATCCTCAGTGTTAGTCTCGACAATAGCCGCGACAAATGGTTGCAAGCCATTGAGCAAGATAAACTGGCCTGGAAACACGTTAGTGACTTGAAAGGTTGGTCAAATGAAGTCGCCCAGATGTACGAAGTGCAGGGCATTCCTAAAACTTTCCTGATTGACCCTCAAGGTAGAATCATCGCTACTGATTTGCGCGGGCCTTCGTTGGAAGCCAAATTGGCGGAAATATTCAAGACGAACTAGTGGTACATCTTAATATTTAGACATGAAAAAGAGTCAATTGGATGTTATTCCGATTGACTCTTTTTTATGTGTTTAGATCTATTTTCCAGAAAGGTTTACTATCCAAACTCTAGTTAAGCTGAAAAGGAGCAACCAGGTGAAAAGCGGGGATGTTGACGTGAAACGCTTCGCCTGTGTGCAAATTTTGCATTTCGTAAGCACCCACCATTTTGCCCAAACCGGTATGCAGATTGCACCAGGATACGTACTGATGTGATTCGTTGGGTTCCAATACAGGCTGCCGGCCAATCACGCCTTCCCCTTCTACTTCGCGCACAATACCGTCCGAGTCAGTAATGACCCAGTGGCGTCGCATGAGTTGCACCGTCATCTCACTCATGTTTTCGATGGTAATCCGGTAAGCATGGATGAATTTGGCCTCAACCGGATTAGAGTAGTTGGGCTGGTAGAAGGTTTCTACCGATATCTTAATGCCGTTGGTGATGAGTGTTTCCATGACTTGTGCTATGACTTTGTAAACTGCCTCACTACCTGGAGTGCTTCTGCAAGCGCTACTTCCAGTACATCGTTAACGAGAATGTAGTCAAACTTGTGCTCAAAGGTAAGTTCTTCTTCTGCTTTGGCCAAACGCTTGCGCAAGCTTTCTTCATTTTCTGTCTTGCGTTGGCGCAAACGTTCGAAAAGTGCCTCTTTTGAAGGCGGTTTTACGAAGATGGCCAAGGACTGATCCGGGTAGGCTTTTTTGAGGTTTACCGCTCCTTTTACGTCGATGTCGAAAACGATGTGTTTGCCCAGTTGCCAAATCCGATTCATCTCACTGTGGAGTGTGCCGTAATACTGATTGGGGTACACCTCTTCCCATTCAGCAAAAGCGTCTTCCTCAATCAGTTTTTGGAATTGTTCTACACCTATATAATAGTAGTCTTTTCCCTCAACCTCATTGGAGCGACGTGCCCGGGTAGTGGCCGAAATCGAAAAAGCCAATTCTTCGGGTATGGTTTCCAGCAAATAACGTACAATGGTCGTTTTCCCGGCCCCCGAAGGTGCGGTTAGAATGATGAGCTTGCTCATGATGCTACAAACAATTTGCCACCTGCTCCTTGATTTTTTCCAGTTCATCTTTCATCACCACCACCAGGCGCTGAATGTCGGATGAATAGGCTTTTGCCCCCAGGGTATTGATCTCCCGGCCAATCTCCTGGCTGATGAAGCTCAATTTGCGGCCCTTTTGATTGCCCGGCTGGGTTAACTCTTCGATGAAGTATTTGCAATGTTGTGCCAGACGCACCTTCTCTTCGGTGATGTCCAATTTTTCGAGGTAGTGAATGATCTCCTGCTCAAAGCGGTTTTCATCAATTTTTTCCTTGCCGAGGGATTCTTCGAGGTTTTGGTACAGGCGCTGGCGCATGCGTACCACCCGCTCTCCCTCCAAAGGGCCTACTTTTTCCAGGTTGTCCTGGATCAGCACGACGCGGCTGCGTAACTCATCGCCCAGCACCTTGCCTTCGGAAGCCCGAAATAGCTCAAACTGCTGGATGGCTTCCTCAATGGCGGCGGATACATTCTCCCATTCTTTTTCCTCAATCTGATCGTTGGCAGAAGCTACCACATTGGGCAAACGCAATACAGCTTGCAACAAATCACCTGTTTCCACTTTCAACTCGGCACTGAGTTCACGCAGTTCCACAATGTACCGTTTGAACAAAGGCACATTCAGGGCAAAACCATCTTCACCCGTGGAAGAAATGATTTCCAGGGTAAAATCTATTTTTCCCCGTTCAAGGCGCTCAGTGAGAATTTTACGGATTTCAGGTTCCTTCTCTTTGTAGTGCTGGGGGGCTTTAAACCTGAGGTCGGTGAATTTGCTGTTCAGCGACCGAATTTCCACAATAATGGTTTTGTCCCGGTAGTTTCGGCTTACTCTACCGTAACCTGTCATTGATAATATCATAGAGCTGAAAGTATGCAATCCCTGAGCGAAGTCGAGGGCAGTATGTGAGGAACAAAGATAATGAATTGAAAATTAAAGAAAACTAAAGAAATAAAAGTGCTTATAGTTTTTAAATAAGGAAGAAAATTACGAAATTTGCGACTCGCTTTCCGGATAAGCCGGAAACATTTATAACTTACTATAAACCAAGTATATACCGATGAGAAAAGCTGATTTAGTTGCAGCAATATCTGAGAAGACTGGTGTGCCAAAAGTTGATGTACTGGTAACATTGGAGACTTTCTTCAAAGAAGTAAAGGGCTCTTTAGCCGATGGGGAGAACGTATACATTCGCGGATTCGGTAGTTTTGTGATCAAAAGACGAGCCAAAAAGATCGGTCGCCACATCAAAAAGAATGTAGCTATTGAGATCCCAGAACACTTTATTCCGTCTTTCAAACCTGCAAAGATCTTCGTTGAGCAAGTAAAAGCCAATGTAGATTCTCTGCCGAAAGACAACTACGACGAAGACGACGACGAGGACTAGGACTGGAGTTTCAAGAGTTTCACGGTTTTCGTAGGCATTGAAAACACAAGCAGTATTCATGACAAAGTTGCAATATGCTGTAATTACAGTCGCGGTATTGCTGTTGCTGGTACTCCGCTTCGGTTGTGAAACCAAAGCGCCCAAAATGAAGAGCCTGGAAAAGTCCAGGTCATTGCTTGCTCAAAATACCGACATCAATGTGCTTTTGCCTGCGGCAAAAGACAGCCTTGCCGCCAATGATTTGGCGCTGGTTGAAGCATTGGAAGAAGAATTTGCACGCCAAACCACGGATACTACCAAAGTAACCGTACTCAAACGTTTGGCTGGTGAATGGTACAGTTTGGGCAATGCGGTCATTTCAGGGCACTATGCCCAGCAAATTGCTGAATTGCTCAATACGGAGGAAAGTTGGTCCATCGCAGGTACCACTTTTGCTTTGGCATTGCAAAAATTAAGCGATCCAGTTGTAAGGGAGTTTGCGGCCTCACGTGCCACCAAAGCATTTGAAAATGCCATCTCGATCAATCCTGACGAGTTAGCGCATAAAATCAATCTGGCTTTGGTGTATACGGACAATCCGCCGCAAGACAACCCCATGAAGGGAATCCTGATGCTTCGTGAATTGAACGACAGCAATCCGGACAATCCGGCAATTTTGTTGCAATTAGGTCGTTTGGCTATGCGAACCAACCAGTTGGAGCGAGCAGTAGAGCGTTTGGAAAGAGCCTTTCAGCTCGATCCCAGTTTAATCGAAGCCGCTTGTATGTTGGCCGAGGCTTACGCTGGATTGGGGAACAAGGAAAAATCAGACTCGTTTGCTCAAAAATGTGAGCAGTAGAAATAAAGACATGATGCATCGCGTCTTTATGACTACCAGCACAAAGAAATAAATTTATTCACCTTCAAAAAGGTTATACTATGCCTTGCGGTAAAAAACGTAAAAGACATAAGATTGCCACGCACAAGCGCAAGAAAAGATTGCGTAAAAACCGTCATAAGAAGAAGAACAGATAGTGAAGTGCGGTGGTTAATATGGTAGGGTAATTTGGAATTCATACGCCAAATCCCTGCAATATGCCCTGTAAATCATCAATCGACTTATTTTTATAAAGTGGCTCCGGGAATCGGAGAGGGGCACTGCTTGCGGCTAGTCAATATTCGGCCATCAAGTTTGTCATCTGCCGGAAAAATCCAGATTGTGCGCCTTGTTGCCCGCAATCTGGATTATGTGCTTATGGCCTACTCGAAAGTGCGGCACTACCATTTTTATGTCCAGCTTGGACGGATCCGGTCAAAATAAGAGCAGTTGTGAGCTTTTTAATGTTGATGTATTTAACATTCGTCTCCTTGTTCAGCCCCAACAAAACAGAAAAAGATTCCTCTTATTTTGATTTCCACAAAAGCGAATGACCATAGGTACTGCCCTGTATTTTTTTAGTTTAAAAGTTGAAGCGTTGAAATGTTGAAATGAGGTCGGTAACAGAAGATTAGAAATGTTCTATGAAACTTTTTAACTTCTCTTCAACTTTTCAACTCTTCAACATTTCAACGCTTTTGTCCGCATCTGTTTTGCTCCACTCAATCCGGGTAGCCTTAAATTGGCAGTCTGTGGAAAAAGATCTTATTGTTAATTCTACGCCCACAGAAGTCGAAATTGCCCTTTTGGAAGATGGCAAACTTGTAGAGTTGCACTATCAAAAGACCAACAACAATTTCACTGTTGGCGACATCTTTCTGGGCAAAGTCCGCCGGCTGATGCCGGGGCTTAACGCGGCTTTTGTAGACATTGGGCATAAAAAAGATGCCTTCTTACATTACACCGATCTGGGGCCAAAGCTCCGCTCTTTGTTGAAGTTCACGCAACAAGTGTCGTCTGGGCAATCCAATACCTTTAGCCTGGACAACTTTGTTATTGAGCCGGAAATCAACAAAAATGGCAAGATCGATCAGGTGCTCAACAAGCGCCACAACGTTTTGGTGCAGGTACTCAAAGAGCCTATCTCGACCAAAGGGCCTCGGCTAAGTTGTGAAATCACCATCCCTGGTCGTTACCTCGTGCTCACTCCTTTTACAGATGTAGTGGCAGTATCCAAAAAAATTGCCAACAATGAGGAACGCAAACGGTTGAAAGTCCTCATTGAAAGCATCAAGCCCAAAAACTTTGGGGTGATTGTGCGCACGGCTGCTGAAGGCAAAAAAGTGGCCGATTTGCACGAAGAGCTCTCCTACATGTTGGAAAAATGGGAGGAGATGTACAAATCGATGTACAAAACCGAAGGGCCCGCCAAATTGTTGAGTGAGTTGGACAAAACCTCCAGCATCCTCCGCGATTTATTGAGCGATTCCTTTACCCGCATTGTTGTCAACGACAAAGAGCTTTACCTCAACATCAAAAGCTATCTGGGTTCTATTGCCCCGGATCAAGTCAACATTGTCAGCCACTATAAAGGCACCAAGTCAATTTTTGAAACCCACGGGGTTACTCGCCAAATTCAGGCTTCATTTGGGAAAACTGCTACCATGTCCAGCGGAGCTTATCTGGTGATTGAATCCACCGAAGCCATGCACGTCATCGACGTCAACAGTGGTCACAAAATGTCGAGTACCAACGCCGAAGAGGCAGTGATGAAGGTCAACATGGAAGCGGTAGAGGAAATTGCCCGTCAGTTGCGCCTGCGCGACATCGGGGGCATCATCATCATCGACTTCATCGACATGAGAAATCTGGAATTCAGGAAGGATTTGGTCAAGGAGATGAAGCAGGCCATGAAAAAAGACCGGGCGCAGCACACCATTTTGCCACTCAGCAAATTTGGCCTGATGCAGATCACCCGGCAACGGGTGCGGCCGGAAGTAAAAATTGATACTACGGAGGTATGTCCTACTTGCGAAGGCACGGGCAAAACCAACGCTTCGATTTTGATGGTGACCGACATTGAGCGCGATTTGGCGTACATCCAGTCTACGCATCCGAAATCACGGATCAAGCTGGTGGTACATCCCTATCTGCAAGCTTACCTGACCAAAGGCTGGTTCAGTAGCATTCAGTGGAAATGGTTCAAACAGTATTTCCGCAGAGTGGACATCAAAGCGGATGGCACTTATCACCTGGGCAAATACCGTTTCTTCGACGACAACGACGATGAAATTCGGCTGAATGCCATGTAGGAATAACTTGTTTTTTCTGGACGGGTACTAAGGGGCGATAAAAAAATAAGTGTTCATTTTGCCAAAGCATTAGATGAGTAAACGTTTCATTTTAAGTGTCTCATCTAATCCTTTGGCTCAGAAAAAATGAACACTTATTTTTGCCCCACTACTAAGGTGCTCGTCCAGAATACTTTTCCCCCACTTTCTTTTGCCATCGGGCAGCCACAGCCCGAACGGCAAGCGCCTAGCGTGCTGAGCAGAATGATCAATCCCCAAAAAATTATCCTTTTGTTTTTGTCCATCTTCAAGCGGGTTATACAATCCATTTTCCAAAAGTACACTATCGCGAAAAATTATCCACTAGACTTGTAGTATCCTTCGCCGCATCATCATTCATAAAGGCTCCCTCTTGATTCATGCCAAACGGGTAGTACTGATTCTCTTGAATGATTTCATTGTCCGTTCCGGCAGTTACGTTCAGCACGCCATTGTCGTTTTTATCGGTGAAGAGGATGCGGGTATTGCCCAGGTGGTCGCGGATGGCGTACTCGTAGCGCAGTACCAGGGTGCTACTACCTGTGCCTACGTTGGTGTTGTACACGCGACCTTCTGCATGGAAAACGGCTTCCAGGCGGGCACTATTGTATTCAATGCCGCCCAGGTAGTTTTGGATGTAGAGGGTGGTGCTGCCCTGTTTTACGGTTTTGCGCAGTTTGTTGCCGCCGCCGTCGTATTCTATTTCGATGGTATTGCTGCCGAGGGTGAACAGGCGAGGTAGGTTGAGGTGGTTGTAGGTGATGACGGCACCGGTCGCGAATCGTAGCTTTCAACGAGGAGCTATTTCAACCGAAGAATAATCAATTTTATTTTCTTTATCGAAATATAAATTTAGAATTCCAACGGAGTCCATTTTTACATTAGATGTTCGGAACAATTCAAAGTAAAACTTACATGTATCCACATAGTTTCGCTTCGGCAAAAGTATAGCCATTCGTTTGGGCTTACCTTTTTCTATTTTAATTTTGTCGTATACAAAATCAGTAACACCTACTATATTTTTAATTTCCCCATTAAGAACAAAGTTCATGCTTTTAGAATAAGGCATCATCAATAAATTTTTCCCACCAAGAGGAATGGGAATAAAAATCGAATCTGAGTCATAATGTAGTGTAAAACTTATCTTCAAAATGCCGTTTCCAAGATCTCCAGCACTAAGTGTCGTATCGATCTCTGAAACCATCAAGTTCGAAATATTGAATCCAGTATGCGGCTTTTTTTCATAGTGCTTGCACGTTGTAGTGAATAGAACTTGAAAAACAAATAGAAACGAATAAATTGCTTTCATGTAATTTTTTTTTGCCGCAAATGGCTCGATTTGAAATGAATTTCGCGCCAAAAATGCTCACGTAGCGATGCTATACTCCACTTTTCGTGCTCCATTTTTGCCTAAAACAAAAACATTTAAACATGCTCTCAGTCTTTAGTTTTTCAAATATTCATTCAATTTCTTCAATACATGGATGTGCCTCCACCATAAAATGCGCTCTGCATCATGAAGCCCGTTTCCGTTAGGGCCTTTTGGTATACCGCCATGTTTAGCTACATAAGTACCATCTGCATTTAAATTAAGTTTATCATTATAATGAGTATGAGAGCAACTATAAAGGTGACCATTTAAGCATTTTCCAGCATCATTTAGGCCAAAAAAGGGCGCCGCAGTAAACATAATTTGATGTAAAAATTCGTGAGCTATCAAATAACCCAAACCATATAATTTGGATTCTCCTTTTCTTGAATTTTTATTGAGTTCAGTATACGACCAATTTACATAAGAAGGAGAGAAATCTTCTTTGTCGAAATAAGTTGCAGAAATGTACTCATCCGTTTCTTTATCAACATCTCTAATAGACTCGCCACCAGGGCTATAATTAGAAGGTAGATCTTGAATTTCGAGAAAATATTCAAAGCTACTGAGTTTTAATTTTTTAGCCATTTCAAGTGACATTAAAGAAACATCTATATCAATCCCATTTTTTTTGAGTATGTTTGTAGCATGAGATATTGCAATATTTGCTCCTTCATTTTTTAATTCTGAAACACGATTAACTACATAACCTTTTAACTGTTTTTCTTCTTGACTATAAAATCTAAGTGCTGCAAACGCCCTCCTAGCGTCCTCCCCCGTAAAAGTAATTCCACCACTAAATTCAATAATATCCATTCCATTAGGATCAACAAAACGAACTGAATTGTTAGCAGAAAAGACATAAGGACTGTAAGCAATAAATTTTTCTGCTAAAGGATCAACCCCATTCCATCGCCCAATCGCCGCATCATACCACATGGCCCCATAATCACTCCAATTCAGCCCAAAATCATCATTCAACTCTTTGGCGTTGTATTGATACTTCGTATCCTTCGCCGCCGCATCGTTCATCCAAGTCCCTTCCTGGTTCATGCCAAAGGGATAGTAGCTGTTCTCTTGAATAATTTCATTGTCCGTTCCGGCAGTTACGTTCAGCACGCCATTGTCGTTTTTATCGGTGAACATAATACGAGTATTTCCGAGGTGGTCGCGGATGGCATATTCGTAGCGGAAGACCAGTGTGCTACTGCCTGTGCCTACGTTCGTATTGTACACCCGCCCCTCGGCATGGAAAACGGCTTCCAGGCGGGCACTATTGTATTCAATGCCACCCAGGTAGTTTTGGATGTAGAGGGTGCTGCTGCCCTGTTTGACTGTTTTGCGCAGTTTGTTGCCGCCACCGTCGTATTCTATCTCGATGGTATTGCTACCGAGGGTGAACAGGTCGAAATTAATTCTTCGGGATTTGGGCACATACATCTTTGTTTTTCAGTTCCCAGTAAATCCCTAAATTACTTTTACTACTTAAAAATTCAATTGAAATATTTTGCCTCCTTATAGGCTCTCGTTGTGATTCATCTCTGTCAAAACGGGGTTTACAATAATGCTCAATCACTCCACTAAAAATAATATCGTCGACATGGTCCCTATTTAAATCTTGATAATAAATATTTAGTCTATTTTCTTTATATTCAGTACATTCCGTCGTGTAGATTCCTATAGGGATTCCATAGTCACAAAAGCCTAAAGTGCTCATTGACAACATAAACATATTGTTTTTAAATACATAGTTTATGTAAAAATCCTTACCTCTGATCGGCATTACTCCTCCTATATATTTGGCACCACTTGTGTTAACATTAATGGGTTTCAATATTTCTAATGGAAACAAACTTCCTTCTCTTTTTTTTACACTTACTATTAATGTAAAGTTTTTTTGGATACCAGTTGGAAAATCCCCGTCAAGTTTAACAGAATAAGAAAAAGCCGAACCATATTTGTCTATATCAATACGTTGATTTTTGACTATTATAAGGTTTCGATGCTCTAAGCCAGTCACTTTAAGTTCTAAGATTGCTTCCTGCACCCAATTCTTGAGCGAGGTAATAGAACTAATATTGACACTTTCGGGTATCTTATGAATGAAGATTTTCTGAAAGTTGCTTGTCTCCCTGAAGTCTGTTTGAAGGCTAGTTCTCCACAATGGCGAAAATAAGGCCATTGCGGAGAAGAAAATCCAGTATAAAAAGGTAGTTTTCATGTTAATAGTCTTTTGCAGTTGCGGGCCTTATGGAATTTCTAATTGACTTTACTTTGTTTGCGTACCCTGGCTCTTTTGCATCTCCTGGCCCAAATCTATGGACAGCCGAATCCCAACCTTTAAAATTTTTAGACACACCATCATCTGAACGATAGCCTTTAAAATGCAACCATCTAATTCCATAATGCAAACTACTCTTTGAAGAACCGCCTGTAGATATTTCTTGTGCAGTCATCCCGATGAGATTCTTACCTGAATTATCTCCAGGGTTGTACATACTCAAAACATCATGTGCTTCTGTTGAAATAGATGCCCCTAAGCCTAAGCCCGATTCTTTGTATGCCAAGCTTTTCACTAAATTCACATCCAGTGGAGTAGCCCTTTCACCAATCTCATAACTTTGTTGGTCAAAATTTAAATTGCCACTTGCTAATTCTTTGTTGAAGATGTGTGTTTCAGCAGCAATTTGGTAGTCCAAGTATTGATATTTTGATTGTTCAGGTTTATGACCAGACATTTCTTGGGTAATTACTCCAGGCATTGTAGCTTCATCAAATGCTGTCCCTCCTAAAAGTCCACTTGAAGCTGAATGCAGATTGGCATCTGTTCGCAAATAATTATCATCCGTTGTTGAACTTTTAGCTACGAAAGTCCTAAATTCAGTATCCGATTCTTTACGATATATTTCTTCTCCATTCATATTGAAATATACAATATCATCAGGAGCCATCCCATCTGGATCCATAAATCTTAGGGGGTTAACAAAAGCAAAATGATAAGGTGACCAACTTTGCATCTTCTCCGCCAACGGATCCACCCCATTCCATCTCCCAATCGCCGCATCATACCACCTCGCCCCATAATCATTCCAATTCAACCCAAAATCATCATTCAATTCCTTCGCGTTGTATTGATACTTCGTATCCTTCGCCGCCGCATCATTCATAAAGGTTCCCTCCTGGTTCATGCCGAAGGGGTAATAACTATTCTCTTGAATGATTTCATTGTCCGTTCCGGCGGTTATGTTCAGCACGCCATTGTCGTTTTTATCGGTGAAGAGGATGCGGGTGTTGCCCAAGTGGTTACCGAGCGAAGCCGAGGTATGG
>Ga0209717_1001026_pt1 | contig 31922 bp, 33 predicted proteins | sample AD_UKC048_MetaG_FD_184418 | JGI IMG/M metagenome (GOLD analysis project Ga0209717, IMG submission 184418) | Active sludge microbial communities of municipal wastewater-treating anaerobic digesters from USA - AD_UKC048_MetaG (SPAdes) (version 2) | ecosystem: Engineered > Bioreactor > Anaerobic >...
GGTATTTTATTCGGTAATAACCAACGGGCTTCCGGGGAACGGAGTTGTAAAAGGCATATTTATGGGTTTCATGATATGGTTTTTACTTATCACACAGCCGTTAATAACCCTTATTCTGGCAGGAACGCTGACACAGGGGCTTTTGGTATCATGGCTGGCGCAGGGGCTTGTAAGCTATGTGGCCGCGGGAATCTGTATTTCTGTGGTTTATAAGTCGTAAGAAAGGCAGAGGGTTGGAAGGTCAGATGGTCGGAGGGTCGGAAGTAAAACCACGGCCGGGAAGAAAAAGCGCGAGGGACAGAGGGACGGAAGGCAAGCTTAGAACAAACCTAACTAACTGCCGCGGGCTGAAGACCCGCGTCTACCAATGATTAGCAAATTTTTAAATATTTGGTTTTATTTATGGGTTATAGGATAAAAGGTTATGGGATAATGCTTTTTAATTATCCCATTCAAAAAGAAAAATAAGGCCGTTTTTGCACGGCAGTTCGTTTCCTTTGACGTTTTTTCCGCCGGTCAGCGCAATTACCCCTTTTGACCAGCCAAGTATCCTTTTTGAAAGGTGCGTGGAGCATGGAAAATTCAATAAAGACAGTTTTACCCTGTTGTCCTTTATAAATTCTGTTTCGGCTTTTCCATCCGAATAATATGTTGAAAATATCATGGCTGCGTTTGTGAACAGTGTGGCGGGTTTCATACCTGTAAAAAGTTTGTGGGAGCTTTCAAAGGATTTTTTTGCCGCAAAAGAGCCCATATCTTCAAGTATGGACAAATCGCAGTAGCCAAAAAATGAATCTGATTTTTCCAGAAGCGAAATAAAGGATTCAACCGGGTACCAGTCAATGTCAGAGCAGGAATTTATGGATTCAAATTCCTGATACTTGTCCAGAAAAGACAAAAGTTTCTGTTCTCCAAATTTTTCTTTTAAATAATCAAAGGTTTGTTTTAAAGACCTTCCTTTTACCTGCATTGCTGTCTCCTTAAAGTAAGTATGTTTTATCCGGGTTGTTAAGACAGTACAAGGTAATTATACTCTATTTTTTCTTATGATTATCCAGAACCCTGTTTTGCAGGGCTGTGTTCATTTCTTTTATCGCGCAAAGTTCGCCGCACATTGTGCACACGTCTTCGGCCGCGGGGCGTGAAGATTCGCGCATTTTTTTTGCGCGTTCCGGGTTTATCGCAAGTTTTATCTGCGCGTCCCAGTCAAGTTTTTTTCTGGCTTCTGCCATTTTATTGTCCCATTCAATGGCGCCGGGAATGCCTTTTGCTATATCCGCCGCGTGGGCCGCTATCCTTGACACAATAACGCCTTCTTTAACCTCTTCGGCGCCTGGAAGTTTTAAATGCTCGGCTGCAGTCACGTAACACAGAAAATCCGCGCCGCTTGCCGCGGCCAGCGCTCCGCCTATCGCGGCTGTTATATGGTCATAGCCGGGGGCAATATCAGTTACAAGGGGCCCTAAAACATAAAAAGGGGCGTTGTTGCAGAGTTTTTTTTGAATCTGCATATTCATCGCTATCTGGTTTAACGGCATATGGCCTGGGCCTTCTATCATTACCTGGACATTTTTGTCATAAGCGCGTTTTGCAAGCGCGCCAAGCGATATAAGTTCGTGTATCTGCGCCCTGTCTGTGGCGTCCGACAGGCAGCCCGGCCTCATTCCGTCGCCCAAAGAAAGCGTCATGTCATATTTATATGCTATATCAAGAAGCCTGTCATACTGTTCAAACAAAGGATTTTCTTTTTCGTTGTTTAAAATCCAGGCGGCGTGCATAGACCCGCCCCTGCTTACTATGTTTAAAAGCCTTCCCTGTTGTAAAAGTTCATTTACCGTGTTTTTTGTAATGCCGCAGTGGACTGTTATGAAATCAACTCCCTGTTCTCCGTGTTCTTCTATTGTTTTAAACAGGTCGTCGCCCGTCATTTCTTTTAAACCGCGGCCGTCGCGTTTGATGTCAACCATAGTCTGGTATATCGGGACGGTGCCTATAGGAACAGGAGACGCTTCAACTATTTTTTTTCTTATTTCCCTTATATCCCCGCCGGTTGACAGGTCCATCACCGCGTCAGCGCCGTGTTTCACGCACAGTTCAAGTTTTTCAAGTTCCATTTTTATGTCGCATACGTCCTGCGAACTTCCTATATTGGCGTTAACTTTTGTTTTAAGACCCGCGCCTATGCCTGTGGGTTTAACTTTTGAATGGTTTTTGTTTTTTGTAATTACTATTTCGCCGGCTGCCATCTTTGAGATAATGAATTCAACCGTCACTTTTTCATCAGCGGCAACGCGCCGCATTTCTTCGGTTATAATGCCTTTTTTGGCGTATTCAAGCTGTGTCATTTTTGAATCCTTTTTCTTAACATATTTTTTTCCGCGGTGTACATATCATACCGCGCCTCTTTAAAAGAAGCGGCGGCTTTTATGTCTATAAGTTTTGAAGTTTCTTCAAGCACCCTTAGCGATTCCTGGGCGCGTTTAAAATTTGATATTAAAATGTCCTTAAGGCCTTTTTTTGTGAATTCACTTTTGGGATTAAGCGTTCTTCCCGTGTCATTGGCGCTGTCGCGCGATGAAACAATGGCGGAATAATCTGGTTCGATAATTTTTACCGCCGCGGACGCGCAATGCCGTATTTTTTTCAGCATTGACGTGGATTTTTTATCGGATAAGGCAAAGCGGGCTATATCTTCACACACTCTTATGCCTTCAAGCGCCCGGTTAAGGTTTGCGTCAATAATCCGGTAAAGGCTTTTTTTCAGCTGTGCCATTTATCCATCCGGAGAACGGAAAGAATTTCCCGGAAGGTTTTTTTGATGTCAAAACCGTCATCGTAAAACCTGCCAAGAATAAAACCAAAAGCCGTAAGGAAGATAATAAAAACGGTTTTCCATACGCCGAATACAACAAGAAAAAGCGCCAGTACAAACCCGGCAATAACGCCGGTAATGCGCCCTATATTAAGAAGGATTAATTTTACAAGTTCGGTCATTTTTTGCCTTTACCGCTTTCCTGCGGGGTTTTATAAACGACTTTTGACACTATTATACGCGGTTTGATTTCAGTTTCAATGCCAAGCGTGTATTTTATGTACTGTATGATTGCTTCCTGAATTTCCTGCGTCGCGTCAGCCACGGAGCGGTCCGAATACAAGGTTGCCCAGGCGGTCACGTTAAGGCCTTTTCTTTTTGAAGTCACCCTGCCGCGTATTTCCTTGATGCCGGCCACCTGATTTTTAATGATTTTTGAAAAATCCTCTATCGCGGAAAGGGACACCATAATATCGCCAAGCGGCGACTGAAGCACAACTGTCCTTTCGTTGATTTTATTCTGTATGTTGCCGATAATTGTAAGCAGCGCTATAAGAAGAAGGATGGCGCCTACCGTGAATACAACAAACCTTGCGGCAAACTGCGTGTTTAAATTGGCCAGTATGGTATTCATATTGTCAGCGACTATTTTATTAAGCCCCGCGTTAACGCTGACAGATACAAAAAACACGCCCACCGCTATGAACAAAAGGGTGTTGATCGCGATTATAATGCGGTTGAAATATCTCATTTTTATTTCCTCCGTTTAATTTTTCTTTTTTTCGGAAGCGGGCCTTACGCCTGTGACCGTAAGGTTTATCTTGTCAACAATAAGGCCGGACATCTGTTCTATTGCTTCCCTGATTTTTTCCTGCGCTTCAGCGCTTGTTTCAATTATATCCCTGCCAAAGGCTATTATCACGTTTACATCAACAGAAACCGTGTCGCCTTTAAGGTCAATTTTAACGCCTTTGTTCAGATATTTTATCCCAAGCACGCCGGCTATTCCTCCGACAGTGCCTAAGTCCATATCAACGATGCCGTCAACGTTTTTTGCGGCGATAGCGACTATCGCGGCTATGGCTTCATCGGAAATCCTGATATTGCCGGAAATTGTTTTCTGTTCCATCAATTCACCCCGTTACTTTCCCATCTGTTCAATGAAGGAAGTTGAATAATTGTTCTGTATGAAATTTTCATTTTCAAGGATTTTTTTATGAAGCGGTATTGTGGTCTTTATGCCCTCTATTACAAATTCATCAAGCGCCCTTTTCATCCTGGCAATAGCTTCTTTTCTGTCCGAGCCGTGCGCGATAATTTTAGCGACCATTGAATCGTAGTAAGGAGGTATGGTGTATCCCTGATAAACATGGGTGTCAATCCTTATGCCCGCGCCGCCGGGGATATTGTATTCGGTTATTTTTCCGGGCGACGGCATGAAATTATTGTCCGGGTCTTCCGCGTTTATCCTGCATTCAATGGCGTGGCCCCTTAACGCAATATCCTTTGATGACGGCAGCGAACAGCGCGCGCCGGCCGCCACTTTAATCTGTTCCTTTATAAGGTCAAAGCCGGTGACAGCTTCTGATACCGTATGTTCAACCTGAATCCTTGTGTTCATTTCCATAAAGTAAAAATTCTTGTGTTTGTCCATCAAAAATTCTATGGTGCCTGCGCCTTCATATTTAATCGCCCTGATAAGCTTCTGGGCAGTGGCGGACATTTCGTGCCTGATTTTGTCGGTTATGAAAGGCGAAGGGGATTCTTCTATAAGCTTCTGGTGCCTGCGCTGTACGGAACAGTCGCGTTCGCCAAGCGTGAAATAGTTTCCGTGTTTCGGGTCGCCAAGGACCTGCACTTCTATGTGGCGCGGTTCTTCCACAAATTTTTCAAGATAGATGGACGCGTCGTTAAAAGCGGTCTGTGCTTCCTGGCTTGCCATTTTATAACCGTTGCGCAGGGCAAGTTCGGTGTGAGCCACCCTCATACCGCGGCCGCCGCCGCCCGCTGATGCCTTTAACATTATCGGATATCCGATTTTTTTTGCCACTTCAGCCGCGTCATCCTCGTCGCGCAGAATCCTGCCGCTTCCGGGAGTTGTGGCCACTTTCGCGTTTGTGGCGGTCTCTATTGCTTTGGCTTTGGCGCCCATAAGCCTTATTGATTCCGGTGAAGGCCCTATGAATTTTATGTTGCATTCGGCGCACAGTTCCGCAAAGTGCGCGTTTTCCGCAAGAAAACCGTATCCGGGATGTATTGCTTCCGAATCGGTTATTTCCGCCGCGGATAATATGGACTGGATATTAAGGTAGCTTGATTTAGGAGTGTTAGGTCCGATACAGATTGCGTGGTCAGCGTAGCGCACATGAAGGGAATTTTCGTCAGCTTCGGAATAAACCGCCACTGTTTCAATTCCCATTTCCCTGCATGCCCTGATTATTCTTAAAGCTATTTCTCCCCTGTTTGCGATAAGTATTCTTTTAAACAAGTAAGGGCCCCTTTCAATCAGGATTTTTCAATGACAATTAACGGCTGGTTAAATTCCACGGGCTGCGCGTTTTCCGCAAGTATCTCTTTTACTTTTCCCTTAACTTCGCATTTTATTTCATTCATTATTTTCATGGCTTCAATTATGCACAGTGTTTTTCCGGGTTCAACAGTGTCGCCGACATTTATAAAAGGAGGGGCGTCCGGAGAGGGCGACCTGTAAAAAGTTCCGACCATAGGCGATTTTACGGCGTGCGCGTTTGGGTTAACAGCCGGAGCCGATGCAGCCGCTGCGGCAGGCGCCGAAACAGCAGCCGGCACCGCAACAGGCGCGGGCATTGAAACCTGTGCCGGGGCGGCGGAATAGGAAATATTTGCCGGGGCAAAGGCTCCCTGCCTTCTGAACTGAATCTTAAGGTCTCCCTGTTCGTAAATAAATTCCACCAGGTCCCCTTTTTCCATAATGGTTAATGCAAGTTTCAGTGATTCGGCGTCTATTTTTGCTTTGCTTGCTGCGGCTTTCTTTGCCATGTTCCGCACCTCTTTTTTCTTATTTTGATCTTTCAATATATTCGCCGGTTCTTGTGTCAACTTTAATCATTTCGCCTTCTTTGATGAAAAGCGGAACATTGACAATAGCGCCGGTTTCAAGAACCACGGGTTTTGTGACAGAGCCGCCCGAATCTCCCTTGATTCCGGGAGGGGCTTCCACAACCTTTAAGTCCACTTTAAACGGAATTTTTACCCCAAGTACAACGCCTTCAAACATAAGCATGTTTATTATCATTTCTTCCTTTAAAAACTTTATCTGTTCGCCTATCTGCTCTTTTGAAAATTCATACTGTTCATAGGATTCGGTGTCCATAAAATGATAAACGTCGCCGTCTATGTATGAAAACTGAAGGTTCCTCTGTTCCAGCTGAACATCTTCAAACTTGTCATCAGGCGAGAAAGTCCTTTCCACAACTCCGCCGGCTTTTAAATTCTTTATTTTTGCCCTTACAAGCGGGGCAAGCCTTGGCCTTTGAACGTGCTGAAATGAAACCACTTCGTATACCACGCCTTCCATCTTAAACGTAACTCCCTGCCTGAAATCATTTGCGCTTACCATTAAAAAATCCTCCTAAAGTAAAATAAGTTGATCATCCAAAGAACCAAGCTTCACGGGCCCGTTTTTTGTCACAACGTAATCATCTTCTATCCTTATGCCATAATTTCCTTCAAAATATATGCCGGGCTCGCAGGTAAACACCATGCCTTCCCTGAAAAGCGCTTTGGTTTTTGAATTCACGTATGGTTCTTCGTGAATGTCTATTCCAAGCCCGTGGCCAAGGGAATGCGTGAAAAATTTATCAAGCTTGCGTTCAAAAAGCACACGCCTTGCTTCCCTGTCGGCTAAAACCGCCATATTTCCGTCTTTTACGGCCTTTAAAGCCGTTTTTTTGGCATTTCTTACAATATTATAATTCCGCTGAATTTCCTTAAAGCGAGTTCCTATTATACCGAAGCTGAAAACCCTTGTCAAGTCAGAACAGTACCCTTTATATTTAACGCCGCAGTCAAGCAGTATAAGTGAGCCTTTTTGAAGTTTTCTGTCAGAAACAATGGCGTGAGGGGTGGCCGCGTTTTCATCAAACGCAACAATTGTATTAAAGCTGACAGAAGAAGCGCCAAGTTTCTTTGCCAGGTATTCAAATTCAGCGGATAAATCCCGCTCTGTGACTCCCGCTTTTATTTTTTTCATTAAAGCCTGAACAGTAAGTTCATTTATCTTTACCGCGGCTTTAATTGTTTCTATTTCTTCCTTATCTTTAATTAAGCGCATTGACGATATTACAGCAGAGGCAGACGGGTTTTTTCTTTCTTTGTTAAGCCGCAGATAATCCCCCAGGGGCGTGTTCGGCGAAATAAGGGCCTTTGAGCCGGAAGGCGTTATTTTCTTAAGGGTATCTTTTAACCCGGAGGTGATTATTACATCGTTAAAAGAGGAAAGGTTTAAACCGTCCGTGACGCCTTTATAGCGGCTGTCAGTGATAAAAAATGATTTTTTTGCCGTGATAATAATTTTTGCGAAAGTCCCGGAGAATCCGGAAAGGTAAAAAATATCCGACGGGTCAGCGGCGTAAAAAAATTCATTTTTTTTAAGCGCGGCCGAGACTTTTTTTACGCGGGCGGCAAAATTCATTTTTTTGTCAGGACAGCCATGTTGTATTCAATTACGGGCCCGTAAAAAGGAATTTTTTCCAGAAGGTCGGAAGCGTTGTTTACAAGTTTTATCATAAACGGGCTGTTTATCGGGCTTACCCTTGCGGAAAATTTTTTAATTTCGTAAGGGGTTCCGCTTGCCGCTATTATTTCCTTAAACCGTTTTTGGGAAAAGTGCTGATGGCCGCCCATTAAGGTTAAGTGCAGGTAAAAAATGGGGTTGTACCTGTTTGCTTCCAGAACTATGACTGTTTTGGCGGAAACCCTGCACATTTCCTTTACCGCGCTTACAGGGTCGGACGCGTGGTGAAGCATGTCTTTTTCCACCACAGTGTCAAAAGAACCCACAGGGTAATTTAATTTTTCGCAGTTGCCTGTCTTAAAAATTATCCCGGTGTTTTCAAATTTTTTCCAGTTGGCGGATTCTTCAAGGTCAACGGCTTCGGTTTTTTTGAAAAAAGGCGCCATTAAAGCCGCGTCTTCACCGTCGCCGCAACCCGCGTCAAGCAGCGAATCGCCGGAAAAAAAAGGTTTTATTTTTTCAAGAATCCTTTTTCTGTATGACTGCGCGTTTTCAGGAGCGTTATTTGTCATATTTTTTCAGCTCCGGTATTATTTTTGAAAGCGAAGGCACGTTAAAGAATTTATTGCCGGTTATTTCGTTGGTGACCGCCTGATACATCTGTGAAATTAAATTTTTCATCTCCAAAGGAAGTTTTGGCGGCGCTGTTTTTACAAATGTTTTCCAGTCATTGCCGCGTTCTTTTTTTGCTTTTTCAACTTCGGCCGCCCATTCTGTTGCGCGGTAATGCCTGCGGGCAATTTCCTTGCTTATATGAAAACCGTCAATTGTAAACCTGCATTCATCCGGGGTGCCAAGCACGTCAACTACAATTATTTCGCCGCTGCTGTTCATTCCGAATTCAAATTTGCCGTCCACGTTCTTGATTCCGGCGGAAGCGCACCTTTCAGTGATAAGCGCGTTAATTTCAAGTATAAGTTTTTTGACTTTTTGTATGCCTTCGCCGCGCAGCCCGGAAATAACCCCTGCTTCGGCCCAGTCAATGTAGCGGTCCGTGTGTTCAAGTTTTGTGGAAACGTCAAGGATGGGAGTTTTTAAATCATCCCCGGGAACAGGCATTTTTTCAAGGCCAAGCGCCTGAAAAGTGACAGTGCCGTTTTTTATCCTTTTGAACACTGAAGAACCCTCAGGGAGGCTGTTTCTGTATATTACTTCAAGCGGAATAAGGTAATTTCCTTTTATATTGTCATATTGGGCGTAATTATAGGTGTTCTTTTCCTTATTATATGAAGGCCTGACCACGCGCAGGACCTGAACCTTCATTTTATTAAAGGGTTTAAACGCGTTTTCATAGGGAGTTATTTTATTTCCTTCGGCAAGGCCAAGAAAATGGGATTTAATCCCTTTTTTGGCAAGAAGGCTGAAAAAATATGAAGAAAGGGTGCACAAGGCCGCGCCTTTATGTTCAATATGGTCCGGCATTTCTCCCCAGTCAAAAACAGAATACCTGTCAGAGAATGTAAACGTGCCTTCGCCTTCCGCGGTATCTGTGGCGGCTTTTAATATTTCAACTTCTTTTACGCTTCCCATGATTGCCTCCTGATAACATTAATTTATGCCGGAAGTATTATACAACAAGAGTATGAAAACAGATTAGTTTTTTTGTGCCGCTTCTGCCTTACAGGGGCTGGGTATATTTTTTCAGCACACACCTCAAGAACAGCAGCCTGGCAAAAAGGTTTGGTATTGGTAGGCGCATCCCTTTAGGGTGCGGCAGTTGATTTGTTTTTACTTATGAACATACGACCTTCTGCATTTTCTTCCGTCCCTCTGTGCATCCGTCCCTCTGTCCCTCGGCCTTACAGGGGCTGGGTATATTTTTTCAGCACGCGCCGCAAATTGGTATGCTTATAGGTAAACAATCTTAAAATCATCACTGTGTTAATTCATTGGCAATCGGTAACTCGCGTTACATACGAATATGCCGTCGTTGCATTAAACAGCGTCTGCCGCGGACGCACTATGTTAGCGCGGCGCATCCTGAAAAAATACACCCAACCCCTGCAGGTGTTAATCTAATTTCTAATTTCGAATTTTCGATATTTGTTTTTACGAATTTGTAGTGTGCATTGGTAGGCGCACCTTTAATACGGAGCCTATAATAAAATTGCTCGGTATTATGTGCGGCAGTTGATTTGTTTTTACTTATGAACATACGACCTTCTGCATTTTCTTCCGTCCCTCTGTGCATCCGTCCCTCCGTCCCTCGGCCTTACAGGGCTAACTTACCACCCGGCGCCGGTTGATTTGTTCGGGACTGCCCGTATGGGAGTGGGTGCTGCAGATGAAGATGAAGGCACAGGTGTTGAAACCGGAACCGGCGTTGAGACAGATACTTTTGCGCCTTTTTTTACAGCTGCTTTAATTGGTGCGGGTGTTGTTTGCACGGTTTTAACCGCGGCAGGCGCCGCAGGTGTTGCGGACGCATTAGCAGGCGCGGGCGCAGGCGTATAAGTGGGAAGAGGCGCGTCTAAAATTCTGTGCAGCCAGTACGGTGACACTCCGCCTTCTCCGGCTATTTTCATCCTGTTGGTGCCGTCAGGCTTCATTATCCATATTTCAGGGACATACTTATTATTTATGAAATTTGCAAATACAATGTCTTTGCCGTCAAAAGAAAAAACAGGAGAATGGCTTTTTCCGTCAAGGGTGATTAAATCTGTTTTTTTGCCGGCAATGTCATACACGGCGATGTTTGATGTTTCGCCTTCAAACAGGGTAAAGACAATTTTTTTGCCGTCCGGGGAAAAAGACGGCGAAGCGGCCTTTTTTCCGCTGTAAGTTGTAAGCCTTGTTTCGTTTACATAATCGCTTTCCCTGATATAAATATTTGATGTGTTTTCATCTTCAATTTTTATATAGATTAATTTTCCGTCTTTTGAAAGCGAAGGGGAAACGCAGTCGTGGCTTTCCGTAAGCGCGACGGGGTTATACCCTTCTTTGGTGATTTTCCAGATATTTTTGTGGCGCGAATAAATTATCTCCGCGGAATCGGCAGTCCAGCCGCCGGGATTGCTCATTTTTAGATTTGTAGTGTCGCCTTCAAGGGAATCTTCGTCAAAGGTAATCTGTAAAGCGCGGTTATTTTTTAAATTTCCCGCCCACAGGTTAAAATACCCTTTCTGCTGGACCCAGTAAGCCACCGTCCATCCGTCCGGAGAAACGCTTGGGAACCATTTGCTTTTTCCGTCGGCAAAAAGTTCCTGCTTTGCGCCGCCGTCGCGGTCCATCCAGTACAGCGACCCGTTTAAAGTGTAGACAATTTTATCCATAGCCGGAACCGCAGTGGGTACAGGCGTGGGCACGGCTTTAATTTCCGTCTTTTTCTTTTTGCATCCGGTAAAAGGAATTACAGCGCACAGAAGGATTATGAAAACAAATAAAATCTTTTTATTCATTTAACATCCCCTTTTACCGCGGCTGCAGTGTCCTGAATTTCCGAAGGCAGAGGAAAGTAAGCCTTAAAAAAGTTTGTCAGTTTTTTCTTTTTTCCGGTTTCGTAATCAAGGCTGTAAATATCAAAATTCTCGGCGTAATAAAGAATTTTTCCGTCTTTGGAAAAAACAGCCCCATATCCCGGTTTTTCCGTTATCCTGACGGATTCTTTGGCCTCAGCCGTTTTTTTAATCTCTGTTTTGTTTAAATATATGCAAGGGATATTTTTTTCATCATTATTAATGTAAGTAAAGACCTGCTGCTTGGCTTCAAGCATTCCCCTGCCGAAAACAACTTCATTTTTAACATAATTGGAGGAGAATACGGTTTTTTTGCCAAGCCCGGACGCGTTTATTGTCTTTATTCCGGAATTGTCGGAATAAATAATTGAATCATTTGAAGACCAGTCAAAGGAAGGAAAAATTATTTCGCATTTTGCAAGCTGCACTTCATTGGTAAGGTCTGTGTTCATAACATAAAGGCCGCTGTTGTTTTTTGTTTTTTCCCTGATGAATACTATTTTTGAAAAATCAGGCGAGAGTTTGAATGATGTAACGTCGTGGTATTTTGTCACGGCTGACTGTGAAACACCGTTTTTATCAACTGCCCAGATATTGCCGTGCATCAGGTAATAAATATTTTTTCCTTCCTTGTCCCACTGTATAAGGCCGCGGTTGTAAAGGTCGGGGATTACTTTGTTTGAAATGTATTCGGTTATGGCTTCCTGCCTTGTGCCGTCGGTATTCATAATGTAAAGGTTAACAGAACCTGTGCGGTCGGAAAACATCGCTATTTTATTTCCGGTGGGGTCAACGCAGGGAGACCAGTTGTTGCCGCCGGAAGTTAAAATTTCCTTTCCTGTGCCGTCTTCGGAGCAGGTTCCAATCTGATACCTGCCTTTGCTGTCTTCCATGACATAGTAAAAGGTTTTTTTCATTACAGGTTTGACATTTTCTTCAACAAGGGCCAAAATACACACCGGAAGCGTTAAGGTTATTATTAATAAGGAAAGCACTCTCAATAAATAGCCTTTTTTTAAGCCCATTTTTTACCTCATAAGGTATATTTTCCTTTATAATATATGCTTTTTGCGCCAGTGTCAACAATAAATAAACCGGCAGCTATTTAATAAACATTGCATCCCCGTAGGAAAAAAACCTGTATTTTTCTTTAATTGCCGTTTCATAAGCTTTTTTTGCGGTTTTTTCCCCTGCAAAAGCGTAAACAAGGGCAAGAAGCGTTGTTCTTGGAAGGTGAAAATTGGTTATAAGGCATCCTGCGGCTTTAAATTTATACCCGGGATATATATATATGGAAGTACTGCCCGTGCCGGATACTATTTCGCTGTTGACGCACGCGCTTTCAAGAGTTCTTAAAGATGTCGTACCGACGGCTATCACCCGTTTGTTATTTTTTATGCATTTGTTTATTTCAGAGGCTGCCTGCGCGGAAATTTCATATTCTTCGCTGTGCATTTTATGATTTCTTATGTCGTTTTCAGTTACGGGCGCAAACGTGCCCAAACCTGTATGCAAAGTCACATATACAACTGACACGCCGCGGGCTTTTATTTTTTCAAGAAGCGCGGGGGTAAAATGAAGGCCGGCGGTGGGAGCGGCGGTGGCGCCGTCTTTTGCCGCGTAAACTGTCTGGTACCTTTCCCTGTGAAAAGCGCTGTCCTCCCTTTTTATGTAGGGCGGAAGCGGAATTGTGCCGTGTTCTTTAAAGGCCTTCAGGACATCTTCTTTTGAAGAGGCAAAATCAACGGTTACGGTCTTTCCGTGTTTTTTCTTTATTTGCGCTTTAATGCCGCCGTCAAGCAGGACAGATTCCCCTTCTTTTACCCTGCGGGAATTCCCCATCATTGCCTCCCATTCCCCGTTTTTACAGGAAAGAAGAAGCAGTTCCACAGACGCGCCTGTTTTTGTTTTTCCAAAAATACGCGCAGGTATTACGCGCGTGTCGTTTAATACAAGGCAGTCCCCGGGATTTAACAGCCCTTCTATTTCTTCAAACAGCATATGTTCAAGCTTTCCTGTTTTCTTATCAGCCACAAGAAGCCTGGACTTGTCCCTTTCAGGGCTTGGTTCCTGCGCTATCAGCCCCTCCGGAAGTACATAGTCATAATTTTCTATTTTGAATTTATCCATGCGTGGAATTATAACATATCATCAAAGCAAAAAATCCATTAACGCGCCGGTATGTGATAAAATATACCTGTATTTAATAACGCATATAAGGAGAGTTATGAAGGCACTTTTTTTCAGGATAGGCGCAATTGGAGACGCGCTTTTAACCACGCCCGCGGTCAGGGTTTTTAAGGAAACATTTCCGGACTGCGAAGTCCACTACATGGCGGGCAGGGGCGCGGCCAAAATACTTGAAAATAACCCTTATATTGACAAAGTGATTGTTTTTAATGAAAGGTTCTTTAAAGTCCCCCGTTTTCTCCGTGTTCTGCTTATGGCGCCGGGGATAAAAAAATCAATTGACCCTTATTACGATTATTTTATTGATTTTGAAAGCAGCCATTATTCAGCAATGATTTCCAGCTCTGTCAATTCCGGCAGTAAATTCGGTTTTTTAATTAAAGGAAAAAAAAGGCGTTATAACAAATATTACAAAAACAGGTTTGATTATAAACAGCAGCAAACTTACATCGCGTACAGGCATATGGCCCTGGCGGTTTCAGCAGGCGCAAAAGCGGAAGAAGATATCACTCCCGTATTTAAGCTGACAGATGCCGAAACCGAAGAAGGAAGAGGTTTTTATTCAGCCAATAAAATAGAAGGCCCTGTTGTGCATGTATGCCTTTCCGGAACATGGACCGCGAAAAAATGGCCGCTTAATCACTGGAAAGAACTGATAAAACTATTGTCGGAAAAAATTAATGTGGTTGTAATCTGGGGGCCCGGTGATGAGGGCGACATTGAACAGATTAAACAAATGAACCTTGCGCGGGTTTTTGTCACGCCGGATCTTGGATTACGGCAGATGGCTTCTGTTTTGTCTTTTGGGAAACTTCTGATTACAAATGACAACGGAGTAAGGCATATAGCCGGCGCGCTTGGATTAAACACAATAGGGCTGTTCGGGCCGACAAATGAAAAAAGCTGGGCCGATATCAATAAAAAAAGCATTGTGCTGGTTTCAAACGAACCCTGCAGGCCGTGTGATAAAACATCCTGCCCGGATTTAAAATGCATGGAAGGTATTTCCGTAAAATCCGTCCTGGAAGCCGCGGATAAATTTATTTAATATTCAGGCGGGAGAGCCGTCTTCGTTATATTTGGAAACATTTGTAAGTTCGCCGTCAGCATAAACCCCTTCAAGTTTCACTTTTCCGTTTTCAAAATAACTTGTGTAATTGCCTGTTGATTTTCCGGCTTCAAAATACTGTTCAACCTGAACCTGTCCGGAGGGGTAGTACATTTTATAAAGCCCTTCCTGTTTTCCGTTATTATAAGCGCCGTTAATTTTCATTTTTCCGGATTTATAATAAAGTTTATAAATTCCGTGCTCCTGGCCGTTTAAATATTCCCCTTCCACTTTAAGTTCGCCTGATTCGTAAAACAGCCTGTAGGGGCCTTCTTCAAGGCCGTCTTTATATGTGCCCTGAAGTTTTATGCCGCCGTTTTCGTAGTACAGGGTAAAATCCCCGTTTTCCATTCCGTTTATATATTCGCCGGTCATTTTGGGATTTCCATTTTCATAGTATTTCTGAACGGGCCCGTTTTTTACCCCGGAAGTGTATGTTTCTTTTACCATGATATTTCCGTTTTCGTAATAAAGTTTATGGACGCCGTTTTCTTTTCCCTGAATGTATATGCCTTCAAGTTTAAGTGAGCCGGAAGGGTAGTACAGTTTAAAATTGCCTTCTTCTTTTCCGTTTTTGTAAGAGCCGTCTAACTTTTTATTTCCATTGTCATAAAAAGTTATAAAACTGCCGTGCTTGATTCCGTTTTTATAGGTCTCGTGGAGTTTAAGGATTCCGCCTTCGTAAAAAGTTCGGTTGACGGCTTCCCCGGTTAAGCCGTTGATTGTCCTTTCACTTTTCTGGTTTCCGTCCTGATACCAGCTTTTGTACGGCCAGGCAATTTCTCCGTCCTGGTAAGTTTCTTCTTCGGATGGTTTCCCGTTTTCGTAATACCAGGTTACGGCGCCGTCTTTAATTAAGTTATTTTCGTAAATTATTTTTGACGCGGTTTTAACCCCGGCCTGATCAATTTTAACGCACGCTGTTTCGCCGGTTATAATTTCGCCTTCCTTTGAAACTGTGCCGTCAGGGTTAAATGTCCAGACAGCCGCAACAGAAGATGAATCCTTAAAAAATTTCTGCCGTCCGCCCTGTATTATGCTTTTATAGGAAACCATCTGCCACCTTTGTTTTCATGATAGTTAATAATATCACAGACTGTTCCAAATTCAATTGCTAAAAAAACAGTTTTTCCGGCGCCCTGTATGTGCAATAATACTTTTATGGAGATAAAAGACGCGTTAAAAAAGTATATGGATAAGAGCCCTGCCGCGGCAGGGGATAAAACAATAAATGATTTGCTCATTTACACAAATGAGTTAATAGAAAAGAACAAACAGTTCAACCTTACCGCGATTACTGACCCCGAAGAAATAGCCGTAAAGCACATTCTGGATTCCATGTATCTTCTGGCCGCCATGGGAAAAGACAAACCCGCTTCACTTGCGGACGCGGGCGCGGGCGCCGGACTGCCCGGAATAGTTGCGGCAATTTGTAATGAAAATATTAAAACAACGCTTATTGAATCCAACGGAAAAAAAGTAAACTTTTTAAAAACTGTTATTGATAAAGTTCATTTAAAAAAACGCGTCAGTGATTCAGCAAAGAAGCGAAGACGCTTCATGGGAAAGGCACTTACGCCAAAAATTTGAATCAGTGACAATGAGAGCGTTTGCGGAATTTAAAACAGCAATGGAACTGACATCAGGATTGTGCGCGGTAAAAGGAAAAATTTATTATTTTGCAAGTTCTGATCAGTTAAAGGAAATTAGAAGAGAAGGAAAAATTTATGGCGAGTTAAAAATTAAATTTGAAGATGTTTATGATTACACTCTGCCTCTGAATATTGGAAAGCGGCATATAGTCATAATAAGAAAAACAGGGGACACTCCGGATAATTTTCCAAGGGCTTATCAAAGAATTAAAGCTAAACCACTGACATTTTAAATTGTTCCACGTGGAACAATTTAAGCATTCTTTCCCTGTAACCTTCAGAATCAAAATGAATAATAATCCTGTACATTCATAATTTTTAAAACTTCATAGGCCTGATTAATCAAAAGATAACAAGCTTTCTATTGTTCCACGTAGAACATTCCTAAATAATCCTTTTCTAACAAAATTTGCTATATTTATATATTGTTTTTATGAAATCAGGGATGTCTTAGAAGATCCTTAAGAGCTGTCTTAGGGCAATGATGCAGACAATATTCAGTACACAGACTTTCGGTATATAAGTATTTCATTTTTAAATATCAAAACAATATTTTAAATACCTATAGTAATAAAATATATCCATAAGAAATGTTTCTGATTAAGCAGTTTTATGGCTGCTCTTGAATCTAAAATTATATTATAAATGTTTTCAACTCCATGATTGTTCCACGTGGAACAATTCAAATGTAATTATATTTCTTGAAAATATTTTTCCATTGGTGTATCTTTGACTAATAGAAATACTTACCGGAGGAAAGATGTATATTAAAAAAATTGAATTATCAAATCTTAGAAATTATTCTTCTATTGAACTTGATCTTGTGAAAGGCATAAATGTTTTTCACGGAGAAAACGGTTCGGGGAAAACAAATATCATTGAAGGTGTGTACTGGCTTTCAATCGGTAAATCATTCAGGGCTTCTGATGATAAAGAAATTGTGAAAGAAGGATGCGATTCGTGCCGGGTGTATTCAGAAGCTGAAGTCAACGGCCTTGATAAAATGTTTTCGCTTGAATACTCCGCCGATGTCAGAAAAAAAGTTATACGGATAAATAATTCAAGAATTAAAAAGATGGCGGACGTGATTGGAGAAATTCCGGTTGTATTATTTTCTCCGGAAGATATTCAGATTGTAAAAGGAGAGCCGGTATTAAGAAGAAAATATATTGACCAGATGCTGTGCCAGGTAAGCAGGGAATATTTTGAAACTCTTTCCAAGTATTTAAAGGAAGTCAGCCACAGAAATTATCTTCTTAAGGGAATCAAAGAAAAAAAAGTAAGCGTGTCCAACCTTGGCGTGTGGAACGAGCAGATAAAAATCAACGGCGCGTTTTTAATAATGAAAAGATTTGAAGCTATGCAGGAATTGAATTCGCTTCTTGCTTCAAAGCTCACTTCGGAAAAAAATGACGTGTCAATAAATTATCTTTCAAAAAATTTTATGTCAATGAAATTTGACGATGTGATTTACGAATATGAAAATCATTTTAAAACAAAAATTGACGAAGAGATTGTAAGGGGCACAACTTTAATCGGCCCTCACAGGGATGATATTGAAATTTTCTACAACGGAAAAAACGCAAAGGCTTTTGCTTCCGAAGGGCAGCAGAGAGTTTCAGCAATACTATTAAAACTTGCCGAAGGTTTGTTCATCAGGGAAAGAAAAAATTCATATCCGGTCGTCCTGCTTGACGACTTCTCTTCCGAACTTGACAATCCAAACAGGGGGTTTATCGGCAGGACGCTGCAGCAGTTTAAGCAGATAATAATAACCACAACCTATCCTGAAAATTTAAAAGAACTTACACCCGCCAGAATGTTCCACGTGGAACATGGAAAAGTTAGTTTAGTCTAACAAATAATTAAGGCCCGGCAAGGCGGTCATTTTTAAATAAGTAATTTTTAAAAAGCCATTTTGCTTCCCTTTGGAAAACAACCACATTCCCTGAAAAATACGGCGAAGGGCTTTACGTTTTTTGCGGCAGCAAGAAAAACGGAAAAATACCATTTATCCCTTCCTATTATATATCATCAGGTAAGGCGTCATTATTGACCTTCAAATACCAATATGATATTATAAAGGACGGGTTAAAAGCCGTTAAAATGCGCGGTTTAAAAATGCTAAGTTCATATTTTAAAGAAGGGGCATTATGGCGGAAAAAAAAGCGGGAAAAAAGAGAAAAAATAAAGGGATAAAAATTTCTCTTGGAACAAAGTTCAGTTTCCTTGTGGGGCTGCTTTTCGCGGGCATAATGGCTTTTATTACAGTTTTTATTTACAACCACGAAAGCGAAGTCCTTTCAAACCAGATAAAACAGCGCGGTACAGCAATTGCCGTTAACCTTGCCAACAACGCTTCTGAAGCGCTTACCAACGACGACGAACTTACGCTTTCAAAACTTGCAAAGGAAGCGGTGCAGGAAACAAAATTCAACGACAATGAAATGGAACTGTATGACCGTATTATTAAAATATTAAAAGAAGATATAATTGAACAGAAAAAGAAAGAAATTGTAAAAAATGAAGGGATTTTGGAAGCTGTTGTAGTTAAAAAAGACGGCAGCATAGCTTCTGCCAATGAAGTCAGAAGGATAGATGAAAGGTATATTCTTCCCGCCGGATTAAAACCGGTGCAGAAAGAAAATGACGTCCTTATACAGGAATATAACACGAACGGTAAAAGTTATTTTGACATAGCCGTGCCGCTTATAGCAAAACTGGGGGCCGAATCGCACATGATAGGCGAAGTGCACCTTACGGTTTCCAGGCAGATAATAACCGAAAGCGTTGCTGTGGCTGCGGTTAAGGTGGCGCTTATTACTGTAGTGGGGCTTATTGCCGGGATACTGTTTACGGTTGTGCTTGTGGGCTTTATGGTAAAACCCATCAAGCAGCTTGTGAAAGGGGTAAATAAAATAGGTGAAGGAAATTATGATGTGGTCATTGCGTCCAAATCTCATGATGAAATAGGCGATTTGACAAAAGCCTTTAACGCTACGGCAAAAAGCTTAAAAGAAAAAGAACTTTTAAAAGGCGCGTTTTCAACATACGTTTCGGATAAAGTTATGCAGGAAGTTTTAAAGGACCCAAACAAACTTAAGATTCACGGAACAAAGGTCAGGGCAACCATGCTTTTTACGGATATCAGGGGATTCACATCCATGTCAGAAAACCTTCAGCCGGAAGAGGTTGTAAGCGTAATTAATGAATACCTTACCCTGCAGACAGATAAGGTATTTAAATGGGAAGGTCTTCTTGACAAATTTGTGGGCGACTGCGTCATGGCCGTATACGGCGTGCCGTTCCCAAAGAGCGATGATTCATACCGCGCGGTAAGGACGGCAATGGATATAAGGGAAGGCGTTGAAAGGATGAATGTAATAAGAAAAAAAAGAAATATGATTTGCGTGCAGATAGGCATAGGCGTCAATACAGGCGATGTGGTTTCAGGCAACATGGGCTCGCCGCAGAAAATGGATTATACAGTCATAGGCGATAACGTAAACCTTGCGGCAAGGCTTGAAGCAAACGCGCCGGGCGGACAGATATACGTAAGCGAAAGCACATATACGGAAACAAAGGATTATATAGAATATGAAGAGCTTCCTTCCATAATGGTAAAAGGAAAAAAAGAGCCGATAAAAATATACAGCCCAAAATTGGTGAAAATGGAGTTCCCGAAAGAACTTCTTCAGAAGGACAACAATGGAGCTTAAGAAGGACATACTTAAAACCGTAACCAGGTACGCGCAGGCCGGCGAATGGCCAAAGGTTATAGCTGAATATGAAAAACTTATAGCTATAGAGCCTGATGACATAAACGTGCACAACTCCCTTGGGGACGCGTATTCAAAAACAGGCAATGACAGAAAAGCTTTTGAACATTATTTAAAGGTCTTAAATGACCCTGCCGTAAAGGCCAACCCCACCAAGCTTGCCTTTCTTAATAAAAAAATATCAAAACTTGACCCTAAAAAATTTGACCTGGACGGTAAAGCCCTGCACGAGACAATTTCCAAATCCGTAAAGGCAAAGGATATGTTTGAAAAAGAGGAAGGCGGCGACGCGTCCGCGCTTCCGGCCTTAAAAGAAGCGCTTGCAAACGATAAAATGAATCCGGAGCTGTTTTTAATGCTTGGAGAGGTTTATGAAAAACAGACGGACATCGGAAACGCCATTGAAGCTTACGTAAAGGCATTAAGGATTTACGTGGAAAAAAAGAACAGCGCGAAGGGCCTTGAAATAGCGCGCAAAATAGTGAACCTGCAGAAAGAAAACACGGATGCCCTTGCAATGATAGCGGAAGATTTGGTGGGAAAAGGCAAAAAAGAAGAAGCCGAGGAGATGTTTAAGGATGTCCTTATAAACCTTGCTGACAAGAACCTTATATCTGAAGGTAAGGGTGTGTCAAAAAGGGCCATGGACCTTGGAATAACCTACGGAGAGCAGTTCTTCGCGTATTTCCTTTTTAAGGACGGTAAATATGACGAAGCAAGGAAAATACTGGAAAAAAAGTATTCCCTGACAATAGAAGAAAAACTGCTTCTTGGAAAGATATGCTACAAGATGAATGATTTTGAAAAGGCAAAATCTGTTTTTCTTTCAATGGATCCGGGAATCATAAATGAAAGCGAAGAACTGCTTGACCAGATAGGCGATGTTTTTCTTAAACTAAGGGAGTTAAAAACATCCTCTGAATATTATATGAAGGCCGTAAAGCTTCTGAAAAACCAGGGCGATCTTGACCACGCGCTTCTGGCCGCGAATAAAGTCCTTAACGTGGACGGCGACAACATTGAAGCGCACGAAATACTCACGGATATTTACACAAAAAAACAGATGAAAAATAAGCTTATTGATTCGCTTACAAAACTTGCCTCGCTTTACGACGCGGCGCACAGGACGCAGGACAGCATAAGCGCCAAAAACATGCTCAATAAGCTTAAAATGCTCTGATAAATGAAGCCGTTTGACTGTGATACATGCGGGCTTAAGGTCAAAGACGACCTGGCCGCGGTCAGGTGGCACTATGACAAAGAAAAAAAATCTGCCGATACCTTTCAGATAGTCCACCCCAACGCCGTGTGTTCCGATTCAAAAGAAGGTTTTTTTAACCGCTCCCTGGAGCTGATGTATGTTTTCGGGAAGATGCCGGAATTCATTAAATATATATCAAGGCTTCATCATGACAAAAAGGAATTAAAAAGGTTTGTTGACCGTATTGAAAAGGGGCGCAGCTGGATAAGGCGGCACAACGCGGACAAAAACGAGATAAAAAAGCTGATAATAAGGCTTGAAGGGCTGGACTAAAATGGAACACGAAGAGGCAAGAAAAAAACTTAATGATTATTCAAAAGGTTTTATTGCGGATAAAGCAAAAGAAAACGAAATAGAAACGCATTTAAAGACGTGCGAAATATGCAGGCGCGAACTTGCGATGTGGCAGGATGTTAACGAAAGGCAGAAAGGCCTGGACAGCGGCAAACAGGACGCAAGGCTGGCCGCTAAAATAAAAGAGATAAACCGGGAAAGGGAAAAAGACGTAAATATGTCCCCTGCCGCGAAAAGGCTGAATTACGTTGCAAACACTTTAAAATCCCCCGCTGCCATGATAATAGGCACAATTACCTGCGTCATTTTTGGCCTTGCGTTGCTTCTTATGGTTGTTAAAAAAGAGGTAAGCCCGCTGTTTCACTTTTTTATGATAATAGGCGGGCTGGCAATGGTATTTGTTGTAATAAGGTCTTATTGGATTAAAAAAAAGAAGTAAGTCTTAAAGTATTATTTTTTTCGTAAATATAATATGGAACATAATAAGGATGAAAGAATAAATACGGCAAATGTTTGTATCCATGGCATAAATTGCGGAGATTTAACGCCGTAAACCGAAGAAAAACCCGCAATGTAAAAAATAACGCAGATTAAAGGCAATATAAGAGCATAAAAAGCTGTTTTGGGAATAATTCTGTTAAAAGGGGCCAAAATTCCGGGTGCAAAAACACTGAACGCCGCAATTCCCAAAAGAAAAACAGCAAATGAAATATTCAGCGAAAACAGGTTAGGGATTAAGAAGGTTATTAAAAGCACTGCCGGAGGGTATTTTGCTTCTTTAAGCCCGGTGCTGATTGCCGATGCCGATAAAAAAGCGAATATGACGCCGCTTAATAAATAAAACCATGCGAAATTGCTCTGAAAGAAAGGGCATCCGTTAAAAACCGCGCCGTATGATGACGCGGACAGAAAACCAAAAATATATGATACGGGCAAAAACAGGGATAAAGGCGTTAAGACGGAGTTCTTTATATAACCGCGCAGCATTTTTTTATTGTAAATGTAAAAAGCGGCTGCCAAATAAGCAATAAGAAGATACAGAATCATAAGGGATATTCTGTCAAGATAAGCCGGCTGCGTGGGGCAGTCGTTAAGGAAATTTTGGATAAGGGTGTTAAATCCTTCCGGATTAAAAGCCGCAGCGGGCAGCAGGAAAAAAACAGGAAAACACATGGATGAAACCGACAGAAAATATACGGCTGCGGCGCCGCATAAAGATTTAAATAAAGAGAGTTTTTTGGCATAAATATACACAGCGGTTAAAATGACCGCAACAAAAACTTCAAGCCTTACGCCTGCTGAAACTCCGATATCCCGCCACGGAAGGAAAAACCCCAAAAGGGCGTTAATGTATCCTGCGGAAGTATGTATGTATTCAATGCTGCTTCCTTTTGGAAAATAAACCGCAAAATCAATAAGCGGGACTATAATTATCAGAGGCACAAAATAAACAGAAAGTTTTAATATTTTTATAATTTTTTCGCCGGAAAATAATGCCGCTGTTAGCATTACGGCAAGAATAAGGGTAATCCATTCAAGGTTATAAACCATAAAGATTTGTTTTGCCGAGGTTAATATATTATCGTTTGTGCCGATTGTATGGCTTTTTTCCATCAACCCTTCAAGAAAATTTCTTATGAATGAGGCAGCTAAGAAAGTAAGCAGCCATTCGCCTGTTTTGATCTTTGAAGATTCAAGGGTGTTTATAAATTTTAATATTTTCATTTTTCACCTTTTAACAGAATAACACGGGCGGAAAAGCACCGCAACGGTATTTGTTGCTATATTTAATAAATGCCCGGAATACATCCTTTTCCGTAAAACGAACACAGGGCAAAACAGGATAAACAGAATAAAAAAAGAAAAAGAAAAACAAGGCTTTCGTTCAGTTTTTTTTCTGAAAAATAAATAAGCACCGCTGTCGCGGAGCCAAAAATAGCGCCCGGCACAAGAAGAAAATAAGCTTTTAACGCTGCAGGCAGGAAAAGATAGGAAAAAAGAGCCGCAAAAGCCGTAATTTTGCGCCCTTTTTCTTTGCCAAAAAGCACAGGCAGGGTCATTATATTATTTTTTTTGTCGCCTTCATAATCATTGATATCCTTTACCGTGAAAGCGCAGGTTAAAGCCGCAAACAGAATAAGAGACTGATAATAAGGAAATTTATTCAAAAAACCGCTGCCTGTGACAAAGGTAAAGCCGCAGAAAAGCGCGGCGATGCTTGCAAAACCTATCAGGAAAGCGTTTGCCGGAAATTTTGCTTTAAGACGCAGAGGGGGTGCGGAATAAAAATATGAAAGCGCGTGAATCAAAAGGGCGGTTACAAAAACAGCCGCGCCGGATAAAGATGCAAAAGAAAGAGAGAACAAAAAAAGGCCAAAAAAAACCTTCAGGCCGGCGTTTTTTTGAATATCTGAGCCAAGAAGGGTGTTTTTTTTATTGTTTATTATGTCAATGTTAACATCATATATGTCATTTAAAACCTCGCTTGCGGCGAATAAAAGGTTGATAAGAAGGGCGCCGTAAAAGAATTGCACCGTGCCAAGGCTGTCCGCGGTTATTTTTGCCGTCGAAAAAGCAAGCAGCATCCCAAGGAAAAAAACTGAGGTGTAATAAACATGCCGTGTGAATTTTAATTTTAAAATAAAGCGCATGGCCAGAGAGCCGTTTTTAATAAAAAGATAGATTATGGAAAGGGCAAGAAGAATCAAAATAATGAGGTGCGCAGACATCTAAAATCCGCCTGTTTCTTCAAAAAAGGCTTTTATATTTTTTGAAGAATCCTCAAGAATAATACCCGGGCTTGCTTTTTCCGCTGCTGCAAGTTGTTCCGCCGCTTTTTGGTCTTTTCCCATGGCAATATAACTTTTGGCAAGGTAAAGGCGCGCGCCGGAAAAATCAGGATACAAATCAACGGCTTTTTCCAGCTGCGTGGCAGCTTCGCTGAATTCGCCGCGGATATAGTGTATTACTCCCGTGTTATAAACGGCATCAGCTGAAAAAGGATATACATTAAGGGCTTTTTTGTAATTGGTTAAAGCATCTTCATATTTTCCGGTTATTGCCAGCGAATCGCCAAGAAAAAAATACGCATAATAATTTTTTGGGTCAAAGGAGCACGCAGTTGAAAAGTATTTTTCATTTGCCGGGTCATGTACTTTGTCAAGGTTAACCGCGTGTTTCAGATAAAATCCCGAAAGTAATCCGCGCGATGAAAAAGCCAGTACACAAAAAAAGAATAAAGCCGCGGCAAAAACAGCTGCTTTTAAAAAAGGGTCAGTTTTTGTATTTTTTTCAGGCAATTTTTGTGTGCCGGAACACACAGCAATAAGAATGCCCAAAAGCAGCCAGAACAGCACAGAAGAAGGCATAATAAACATGGGAAAATTGAAAAAACTTTCGGCAGCGGCGAATGTTACCGATGAAAGCAAAGCCGCGCAGATAATAAAAGTGTTTTTTTGTTTATAAAATATTTTTTTGAAGGCATAATAAGCAGACAGTATTACGGATAAAAGAAACAATAAACAGCCTGCAATTCCGGTTTCCGCCAATATCTGAAGATAATCATTATGCGCTGCAGAAGTTGATATAAAATTAAAGCCTGGATTTGATTTTAAAATTTCAGACTGATTTTTCTGGTAATAGTATTTATATGAACCGGGCCCTGCGCCCGTGAACGGATTCTGAAAAAATAAAGGCAAGGCGGCTTTTGCCATTAAAGCCCTGCCTGCGGCCGCTGGTGAAGGGCCTTTGTCCGCCAAAGAAGGGTTAATTCTGTTAATGTTTTCCAAAGCGGCATTTCTTCCGGCCGGAAAAAGAAGCAGCAATAAAATCAGAACCAGGGAAACGGCTGCCGGAATTACGGCATTCTTTAAGGCGCTTTTTAAGCTGCCGGAGAAGAATGATAAAAAAACAATAAGGGATATTAATAAAGAAATAAAAACCCCGCGTGATTCGGTTAATAAAAGGCAGGGAGGGATTATTGAAAAAACCGCCCCGAAAAATAATTTTGTTTTGCCTGAAGAAATAACCAAACCGGCTGTTATCAAAGGAAGCAGCAGGCCAAGAAATTCGCCTAAAAATATAGGATTTCCAAAAAAAGAATAAGGCCGCTGAATCCCGGAAAAAAACTGAAATAAACCGTAAACGCATGAAAAAGCGGCAAGCATCGCCATAAAAGCCAAAATTTTTAAGGGGCTGAATTTAACAAGAAAGGGCAGAAAAAAAGCTGCCGGTGACAGATAAATCATTAATCTGAAAGCTTCGGTATTTTTTGAATCCGTGAAAAGCAGTACGGCGATATACAGCAGATAAAAAATAACAGGCAGCGCCGCGCCCGGAATGCGGATTGCCCTGCGCGAAAGCAAAAAGACCGAAGCTATGGCCGGTATTAATAAAGCAAAAGAAAAGGATTTGGTGTGCTGAAACACTTCATATATTTTTTCATTAAAAAAAAGCAACGAAAGGATAAGCAGAAGAAAGAGAAGCTCTGAAAACTTTATCAGTAAACGCTGCAAAGCCATTTAAAAAGGCGTTACCGGGTCGGTTTCCGGCAGAAGGAATGTTATTTCATTAAAAGACATAATTTTTACCGAAGTTCCCGTAAAACCAAAAACATTTATGCCGCTGTCGTAAAAAAGATAAAACATCGGTTCATCGTTTGTTGTATCAAGCGAAATCTGTCCGTGTTCGCCGATATATACGGTGCCGTAAATTGCGACATCAGAAGCTTCACAATCCCAGCTTCTTCCTGTTGTGCATCCCGTGGGTTCTCCGCCGATGCGCAGTTCGCCGTTTACGTATATCAGCCCGTGGTGTTTTATTTTATTAAGTTTTGATGAGTTTAAGGAGCCTGTTTTTGTGTAATGGGGTGAAAAATCATGCTGCGGATAATAGTAATTATCAGGCGGCCATATGCTTTCAATTACAGAACCCGAACCCCTGCCGTGAGACCAGGTATAGCCGCGTTTATTTGAAATATCATCAGGATCGCTTCCCATAATTATAAGAGGCCCCATTACAAAACACATTCCTGTCGTCATATACTGATTGTCCTGGTCCAAATAAAAGCGCAGCGTTCCGTCTGAACCGTCGCCCGCGGTTGGCGTTACTCTTGTTGTATAAGTGTTCCAGACGGAGCCTGTGGTACGCCTTACCGGAAGCGCGTCTGTTGTATCAATAAAAAGAACGGAAGATAAAGAAGATAGTTTTGCCATTATGGTTACACTGTTGGCGTTTGTAACGTCGTTTAAATCGTGAAGCCCGTCATTTATGAAATACGGATTAGGGCCTTCACCGCCTATATTGGCAGGGCCGTAATAAGCGTTGTTTCTTTTTGCAAGCATTTTAAAGTAATCCATATCCAGTTCCGGCGCAACCGCGTATTCTGAAAAAGGGTGGCAATGGGCTGTCGGCGACATATCTTCATACACATAAGCAAAGTCATATGTGGCGCCGCTTCTTGTACCTTCTGCGTGCACAGCCGTATAAATTGCATTTTTGGCGTATACACGGGGCATCCACGGCTGCGGATGATAATTGCCTTCCCCTACAGGTATAATAGGTATTCTGCAAGCGTCCTTATCGTTTGAGGCGGAATATATATCCCCCCAGCAGACTATAGCGTTTTGCGCATAGTCGTCCGAACAGGGGAAGTTAATTCTGCCTTTTGAAATAAGCGGGCCGCCGTAAGCCGACCTTTCAACAACGGCATAGTATTTTCCGGTGCATTCAGTAGTGGATGTTTTTACTTTTATTCCCACAGTGCGCATATTTACCTTGTTTTGTCTTGTAGTGGTATCGTCAGGATCGTTTAAAAAAAGGTTACCGGATTCAATGTTCACCCAGTAACTTCCCATATCAGTTTTAAACTCGTTTGAATAGCCTCTGTACACGGAATTGTCTGATTCCGGTATTGTGTTCCAGTTGGAACCCTGCTGAAGTTTATAAAGGGAGTGTTCCAGCGCTATGGCTGCCAGTTCCTGTTTTTGTGTTATACAGCCGTATTTTGTAACAGCGCGTGTTTCATACCTTAAAAGGTTTGCCAATGAAAAGGCAAGAAGGGACATAACTGCGCCCACCATTAATACAAAAGGAAGCGATTGGCCCTTTTGTTTTTTTAAATTTAACTTTGATTGTTTTCTTTTTTTTGCCTTTTTTTTCATTTTATTAACCGCCTTAATTGGCATAGAATCCTGAAGAGTACGGGTGTTTTACGACAACAGCCTCTTTAAGCATTATTTCCGCGGGCGGCCTGTTTCTGTAATAATGTTTTGAAAACCTTGCCGCTATATGTACCACGCTTCCGCGGGTGGAATCGCCCATTACAAATGAAATATTATCAAGGTTTGAAGAAATTGTCACATAATTATATGAAACGTGAGACTGTATGCTGTCAGGGTCGTCCCAGTCCACGGCGCCTGTAAGTTTTGGGGTTTTTGCCACCAGATAGTTTCCGTTCTGGTAAATTGTGACATATTCGCCTTTTGTGCCCACTGTCATACTGTCGCTTGAAGTGCCGCAGCCGCAGTTCTGCTGTGTTGAAGTGGCGTAAATTGTTTCACCGGCTACAGCGCCAAAATAACTGTTTGCAGGCTGGTTTGAATTGAAGCGTGAAATTACTATTGTGCTGCCCTGGCAGCTGTGGATAAGTTTTTTTATAAGAAGCATTGCTATCCTTGATTCGCCTGAAAGTTTCATTTTAACATTGCCGCTGTTCCAGGCGAAAATTACGTTGCCGTACATCTGGGCAACGCCAACGCTTACAATTCCAAGAATAGCAACGGATACCATCAGTTCAATAAGGGTAAAGCCTCTGTTTGATTTTATAATTCTTTTCATGGTACTCTCCCTAATATGACGTCCATGTTGATACGTTGCCGCTTATATGCAGGTTATTTGTGCCGGCGGAAACGTTTCCTACGGTTTTGTATTTTTTATAAAGGGTCCTTATGTCTTTGCCGGAAGCGTCAACGGTGTGTGAAACATATGAATAATAAGCCGTAATATTATACGTTTCGCCGGCCGGAACCCTTATTGAAAATTTTGAGTCGCGTTCTCCAATTGTGCCGTAGTATTTATGGTATGATTTTCCCATAAAAGCTGTCTGGGAAACTTTTCTTGGAGACGAAACGTCGGTAAGGGCAAAGTCATGCGCTTTAACCGTTACAGAGGAAGGGTAAGCGACGATTATAAAGGCGTTTTTAAGGCTTGTATCAGTGTCAATGGCCCCTGAAATTGTAGTATAAGCTTTTTGAACCCTGAAATTTTTATTTGAAGATGTTATACCGTGCTGAATTGTAACGGGATGATATTCTTTTACCGGGTAGGTGCATGTATAATCCGTACCTTCGGTTTCAAGCCTTACATGATATCCGGTTTCAACTGCGGGAAGGTCTTCAATAATATATTGGCCGGAATCGTTAGACAGGGCTTCGCCGGCTATTTTACCTGAGCCATAATTGCTTATTGCCTGCACGGAAATTTTTGAAACAGGGTCGCCGGTTGTTTCGTCCGTGATTGTTCCGGCAACTTTTCCCACAGGATACATGTAAATATTTGGCGCGCTTACGGCTCCTGAATGGACGCTTAAATTATGTTTTTCTTCAATTTTATATCCGGCTGCCGCAGCGTCAAGCACCCAGCTTCCAAGAGACGCGCCCGGAAAAAGGTAATAACCCCCGCCTGAAGTTGTGGGAGAAACATCCATAGGGTCGCTTAGATATACATTGACATTATTAAGCGGAGTGGTCCTGTCAACAGCGTTATAAACATAACCGGAAATACTTGCAAGTGTTGTATTTCCTTTATCCATTATTATATGCAGGTTGGTTGTGTTGCCGCCTGTAAAAGGCACGCCGGTTATTTCTTTGTAGTAGCTTATTTTTGTAATTGGGTCAAGGTAGGTGGCAGTCACCCTGTAAGGCTGTGAAGAAGGGTCAATATTTAAGACTTCATATGAACACTTAGAAGTCGTAAGAGAAGAAAGCGTGTCGTGTACTTTTATTTTTGCCCCGGTTACGCAGGTGCCTTCAATATACGGTATGTCAGGCGTATGTGTGGGCGTGGACGTAGGCCCTGTTATTTTACAGTAGTCCACTTCCAGGCAGGCATAATCAACATAAATAAGAGCCAGGACTGAAATATTGGTTGTAAGCGCCATTCCTAAGTTGCTGACTTTTGTCCAGTCCCATTGTCCGGAATTGTACAGGGTTGTTATATTATATGTGGTTTTTTTTAAAGATGCGCTGTTGCAGTTGAATGAAGAATATGTTGAATTTGAATTGCTTGAAAAACCGTTGGGAGGGTCTCCGGTTACCGCGTCTGCCCATGTTCCGTTTGCGCCGCTGCCTCTGGTAAGTTTTAAATTCAGGTTTCCAACCGCAAGCCCGTAATGATAAACAGAAAGGCGAACTTCGGAAATTTGAGTGTCTGCTTCCGAATAATCAGAAAACTCAGAGTATATAGTACGGTTATTTACAGCTATTGATGTATAAGCATTATCAAGTGATGTGATGTTTTCAGGATTTGACCATTGAGACGTTTTTCCTGACATTGAACCTGTGGCAGATAGTATTTTTGTAGTGCATGCAGGAGTCGAAGAAGGCCCGGGTGTGGGAGTATTTATAGGTGTTGGAGTATCTGCCTGTGCAGCTTCAATATAAATATTACCTTTCAGGGTTGAAGTTGTTATTTTTGGGCATAAAAAGTCTACTCCTGTATAAGTTTTTGCCATATCCGTAACGTTAAGGGGATTTCCGGTGTAGTATGTTGTTTCAAAACCTGTCCCGCTTGCGTAAAGTATGTAGTTGCCCGGCATAACATTTTCAAGTTTGTAATTGCCGGAATCGTCAATTATTCTTGAAGTATATTCCGGGTGCCCGACAACATAAATTGTTGCGTTTGAAGCCTGGCCGGGAGGCTCGCTTGAGCCGCCGGTAGCGTGTTTGTAAATCCTTCCGGTTATTACAGAACCTGCCATCGGGATTTCTTTGTTTGTGACAAGGGATGTATATTCCGTTTGTTTGGTTGCTTTTGAATCTTCATAAACAACGGTTACATTAATCATTTTCATATCAGTGTCATTTGCGTTTGGAAGGGCGCTTTTTTTATAAGCTTTAATGTTGCCAAATTCATCTTCCTGAGCATACTGTACAATCCTGTAAACCTTAAAATATTTGTTTCCAATAGGGACCGAAAGGGTTTCCCATGGATTGTCGGCGCAGTTTCCGGCGTCAAGAGAAGAAAGGTTTCCGGTTAAGCAGCTGTCAGGCGTGACAGCAAGGGCGCTAAAACCGTATTGCTTCAGCAGTTCGATATTTTCTTCCGCTATATTCATTGAAATTGTTTTTAACTGCATGGAATGTACTCCATAATAAACCCTGGAAGCCATCAGTGAAAGCCCCAAAACTACAGATGAAACAATGACAGAGGATATTAAAAGTTCAATGTAAGTGAAGGCTTTATTACCTCTAATTTTCATTTGACACATCCTGTAAAGGGGATGTAATTCATCTTCTATATTATAATATACTATATTAAAACGTTATATGTCAAATATTATGTCAATATATTTGTCAGTTAAAAGCGCATTGATTGATGTTTTTTTCTGATATTAAATAGAAAAACGGAAACAGCCAGTATTATAAGGCTGAATATTTGAGAATTTGAAACAAAATGTTCCAAAGGGTGATATCTGAAGTATTCTATAATAAAATTAAAAACAGCAAAAAGTATTCCGGCAGTTGTTATCAGCTGCCCGTCAAAATTCTTTTTTTTGAAAGTAAGAAAAATAAAGATAAAAAGCCAGGAAAGCGCTGAATAAAGCTGAACCGGGTGCAGGGGTTTATCCGGGAACATGCTCCCTGCGGAGGAATATACAGAAAATAATGTGGCAAGAAAATAATTATCGCTGCATACTTTTCCAAAGCAGCAGCCGTTAAAAAGGCACCCTGTCTTTGCAAAAAAACCGCCTATTGAAACAGACAGTGCGAAAATGTCAGCTGCCTCCCAGATGTCAATTTTTAGAATCCTGCACAAAGGAAAAGCAGCGGCGCAGGCTGCAATTATTCCGGGCCAAAGGGAAAAACCTGAAAATCTGCCGCAGGCAGTTTCAGGAAAAAAAAGTTTATTATAAATTATTGTTATACCGGCTCCAAGGAAAAAAGGAATAAAAAGTAATAAACCTAAAAGAAGCAGTTTTTTCATTTTTTGCGGATGTTTTTTTGTGCTGATAATAACGGCCATAAAGCCTGCAATAACGCCTATGGCTACAAGAATCCAATAAGAGGAAATCATTGTGAAACCAAAAAACATTTTAGGATACATTTTTTTCCTTAATTTTTTGAGAATTTTATATATAACAGATGAAACAAAGCATAATTAAATATAACATAAAATTAATGCACGGTGGTATAATAAATTTAATTGACAAAATAACTGACGCAACGTATAATACTAAAGCGGTAAAAAAATGTACGGGGGTGTAACATGGCGGATATGATGGCCTCGTTTGTCAAGACACGATTTAATCAAATTTAAGGTGGCTATTGTGGTCATGCCGCCTCTCCAATCTCGGTGTTCTCGTAAACGTCTTTGGGCG
>Ga0209717_1001028_pt1 | contig 31905 bp, 25 predicted proteins | sample AD_UKC048_MetaG_FD_184418 | JGI IMG/M metagenome (GOLD analysis project Ga0209717, IMG submission 184418) | Active sludge microbial communities of municipal wastewater-treating anaerobic digesters from USA - AD_UKC048_MetaG (SPAdes) (version 2) | ecosystem: Engineered > Bioreactor > Anaerobic >...
AAAAAATCGATTTGGCCAGCAACCGCCAGTTGTTTGAGGCGGCCTATTGTATTGAAGAAAATGAATGGAATGGAAAGGTTTCCACCCAACTCCGGCTTAAAGACATCCGTAAAGATTAACGAATATTGGTTTGACGCCTTGTTATCAAAACGCGGTAGGAATCAACCTTCATATTTGAGCAGTTCAAATTTTTCACCGTCAAAAACACCATACGTAAAATAACCAATCCAGTCGCCAAGGTTGATATAATCTGAATTTTCGCCCACTTTAATGACCATTGGCAAATGCCTGTGCCCAAAAATCAGGTAGTCGTAATGGGTGGTTTCTAGCTTGCGTTTGGCGTATTGTACGAGCCATTCGTTGTCTTCGCCCAAAAACTTCACATCGGCATCGCCAGAAATCAATTTGTTCTTGACCGAAAGGTATTGTGCGAGTTTCACACCCAAATCGGGATGCAGCCAACGAAACAACGCTTTAGAAAACCCATTGGTGAATACCTTTTTCATGCGTTTGTACCCTTTGTCGCCCGGGCCTTTCCCGTCGCCGTGGCCAATCAGAAATGTTTTTTCTGCGAAAGTGAATGTTTTGTTGTCGTGGTAAACGGGAATGTTGAGCTCTTTTTCAAAATAGTCGTTCATCCACAAATCATGGTTGCCTACAAAAAAATAAATCGGGATACCGCTATCACGAATTTCGGCCAGTTTTCCCATCACGCGCACAAAGCCTTTTGGGACTACCATTTTGTATTCGAACCAAAAATCGAAAAGGTCGCCCAAAAGAAAAATCGCCTCGGCATCTTGTTTTACCTCGTCGAGCCACCTTACGAATTTCTGCTCGCGCGGAAAACTCTCTTGGGCTGTGGGTGCGCCAAAATGCTGGTCGGAGGCAAAGTATATTTTTTTGTTGTTGGCTAAAAGCATGAGGTTAGGGTAGCGGTTTTATTCGTTGTCGCTTGCATACCATTCGGCGAACGAGGTTTCTGTTTCCTGCAGTTTGAGCGAATGCAAGGCAATACCTAGGGGCAAACGCGATTTGATTTTATCGGCAAAATCGGTGACCATGTTCTCTGAGGTGGGTTGATAATTGACCAGGATTACGTGGTGGCCGCGTTGCTGTAACTCGGCGGCAAGTTCTACATGCGGTGTAGATTGGTTGAAAACGGTGGCGTGGTCAAACAAATCGACAATTTCTTCCTTGACAATTTTCTTGAGGTCGGAGAAGTCGATGACCATACCAAACTTCACATTGTTGCGGTCTGTGATGGGTGAACCAATCACCGTGACCGACAGTTTGTAGCTGTGGCCGTGGACATTCTTGCATTTGCCGTCGTATCCGTATAAAGCGTGTCCGGTTTCAAAGCTGAATTGCTTGGTAATCCTAATGTTGCTCATTGGCGTTATTTTATGCAAATGTAATCACTTTTGCGATGATTTTGTTTTTTTCAAATCGGGAAATCCGGGCAAACAAAAAGCCGCTTTTAGGCGGCTCTTGTATATCTATTGGGTTATTTTAAGGGTTTTCTTCAAAGTCCTGTACTTCATTGGGTAACGAAGCGCGAGCGTTTATTACGTTGTTGTTGGCATCGGTAACAAAAGCAACAAAACTCATATTGGCGGCATCACTTACTTTGGTAGGGATTGCTACGTTGAAGTTCCGCGATACCGACTGGTCAAAAAAGCTACCGTTGAGTGGATCGCCAAGCAGGTTGGTCAGCGTGGCGCGAAGTACGTGGTTGTGCTCAAAATTTGGAATATTGTGCACCGAGTTGTAATAGGTAGAGTAGTTTACCTGGCGGTAGCGCAAGCCGTTTTCCAGTACATAGACCACCAATTTAAGCCCGCTAAAGTTTTGGGCAAATTTGACTTTAACATCGAGGTTAATATTGCCGTTGGTAACTGTTGACTGCATGGCCAATCCCAAACCGCAGTTGTTGCTGGTCAGGTTGATGGCATCTTGTGAATTGGTGTCGGGATCGGTCCAGACGATTGTCCTATTGAGCCTTGCTTGAGGAAGTTCAAGATCGTGGTCTGGCGAAATCAGGTTTTTTAAAGGAAGAAAATCGGCAAAATGATAAGGATCATTGCCATTGTGGATGGCAATTACAACGGCCTTATCTGTCTTTTCTTCCACTTGCTCGATGCCGTAGGCAACTCTTGTACAATTGCCGCACCAAGTGCCGGTATAATCTTCTATTAGAACGTGTTTGTTGAATTGGCCTGAGACCGGCGGCGCATCTACAGCATCGTTGACCGGAATCTCTGCGTAAATCGCATTGGTATTACTACAAGAAAGCGCTGTGAGAAGGGCCAGCGAGAGCCCTAGATATTGTAAAACTTTCATAGCAAAAATATATTCGGTTATCAGTGCAAATAAACTAAAAAACATTTTATTTTCATCTTAATAATTTGTTTTTTTGCACTCAAAACTACACAATTATGAAGAAATTCTCATTGCTTCTGCTTTTCGTTGGGCTGCACGCATTTGCACAAAAAGAGTTGCCAAACCTACAATTGCCAAACCTTGACGGGAAGACCGTTTCGTTAAAATCAGATTTCTCAGAAAAAGACAAATTATACATATTTTCATTTTGGGCCACCTGGTGTACGCCTTGTATTCAGGAACTTGATGAGATGAACGATTTGAAAGAAGCCTGGCAAAAGGAAGTCAACTTTGAGATAGTGGCTGTTTCTACCGACGATTCACGCACCCAAAAACGCGTGAAGCCATTGGTGAATGGCAAAGGATGGGAATTTAGTATTATTCTGGACACCAACCAGGATTTCAAGCGATACCTTTCTATCGTGAATATCCCATATACCATCGTGGTCAAAAACCAACAGATTGTGCACATCCAGAACGGTTACGTACCCGGAAACGAGAAAGAATTGCTCGAAAAACTCAAAACACTCTAATGAAGAAAATCCTACTTTGCCTCGGCATCTTTTGTTCTGTATCCATCGTGGCTCAGGAAAAAGAGAATGATAAATTGAATTTTTTTGGTGGTTTAGAATCCAATTCCCAATGGTACCTCAATGACAAGGATTTGGGTGTTCAACATCCCGTAAATCCCATCAGGTCTAACAATTACCTTTTTGCCAATCTGCGTTACAAAGGCTGGACGGCTGGCTTGCAGGCAGAATCCTATGAGGAAGAAGCATTGTTAAACTACAATCCCCGCTACGATAAAACCGACGTGGCCACTTATTTCATCCGATACAAAAATGAAATTGTCGATTTGACGGCCGGTTATTTCTACGAGCAATTTGGTAGCGGGTTGCTGATGCGCCAATGGGAAGATCGCCAACTTGGAATCAACAATGCCTTGCGCGGCGGAAGGCTTATTTTTACACCCGTTAAATGGTTTAAAATGAAAGGCGTTTACGGAAGACAACGTACGGGGTTTGACGTCGCCAATTCGGATATTTACGGAGCAGACGTGGAGTTTGGTCTTTCGGATATCTTTAAAATGCAAACCACAGAACTTTCTGTTGGAGGAAGCTATGTGGCGCGTGATGAAAAGATTCTCGTGCCCAACCCATACTACAGCAACCGTACTGATGCTTATGCGGGAAGGATCAATTTTGCCCACAGCGGCTATTACGCTTCGGCAGAATACAATTACAAGATGCCCGATGCCGTAATCGAGAAGAAAGAAGAAGTCAAAAATACTTTCGTCAAGCCAGGCAATGCCTTATTGGTGAATATGGGGTATTCCAAGAAAGGGTTTGGGATAGATGCAACCTTCAGACGTATGGAAAACATGAGTTTTTATTCTGAAAGGGCGGCCAACAAAAACCAATTTAATGACAGGATCATGAATTTCCTGCCCAGCTTGACCAAGCAACAGCATTACAACCTCGCCAATATTTATGTTTATCAGGCGCAGCCAGGAGTAAACCTTGCCGACAATACAGTACTCAAAGCAGGGGAAATAGGTGGGCAAATCGATTTTTTCTACAATTTTAAAAAAGGTAGTGTCCTTGGCGGAAAATACGGAACCAAGCTGGCGCTCAACTATTCGGATTGGCATGCATTGGGAGGTGATTTCTATCTTCCAAAGAAGGATTACAACACTGATTATTTTGGATTTGGCAAGCGCATGTTTACAGAATACAATATTGAGATCAACAAGAAATGGAGCGATAAGTGGCAGTCTGCATTTTCATACATCAACCAGAATTACAATTCAAAGCTCATAGAAGAGACTTTTGGGGAGGTAAAAACCAATGTACTTGCAGCCGAAGCGACTTATAAGCTTAAGGCAACCCGTTCTATCAGGTTGGTAGGGGAGCATTTGTGGGCCGATGCCGATAAGAAAAACTGGGCGTCTGCGACTGCAGAGTTCAACATCAACTCCATGTTTTCTGTCTACACCTCTGATATGTACAATTACGGAAATGACGACCCGGACTTACGCAATCACTACTACAATGTGGGTGGCGCATTCCGTAAAAACTCGACCCGTATTGCGGTAAATTACGGTAGGCAACGCGGCGGATTGGTTTGTGTTGGAGGCGTTTGCAGATTTGTTCCCGAAAGCTCAGGAATTTCTTTGTCACTTAATACGACTTTTTAAATTCAAATTTATATATTTGCGTCGGATTTGGGGGATTAGCTCATTTGGCTAGAGCGCTTGCCTGGCAGGCAAGAGGTGACCGGTTCGAATCCGGTATTCTCCACGAAAGTCGAAACGAAAGTTTCGGCTTTTTTTTTTGTTCCTAAAAATCCAGAAAATTGCCCTACGCAAATTTTGAGGTGCGATGACCGATTGTTAGAATTCATTCTGGGTTTAGACATCTGGAACACGATAATTGAGAAAATGAGAAATTATAGACGAGTTGTGTATTTCATCGATTATTTCAGTCAATTCATCGGAACATTAACAAAAAATTAAGCATTTTCAATATTAATTCGTTGTTTTACATGTCGTTCAAAATCAGCGATATGGATGTTTAATTTTTGGTATAATTACCAATTTGTATGTCATCGTAAAAATCTAATCTAACCTCACCAATTTATAAACATGAACACGAAAAACACCGCAATGAAAAATACCACAAAGCGATTATTTTCTATTGGCTTAATGCTGCTTGTAATGTTGATACATTCGAATGCGTCGGCGCAAGATGCCTGTATGATGGTTCCGTTACCGCTGAGTCAACGCGTGCAGCAATCCAGCGTAATTGTTGAAGGTAAAGTGTTGTCGCAGGAGTCCTTTTGGGGGATCGGCAGGCGTAACATCTTTACCCGAAACATCGTAGAAGTTTACAAAGTTTTTAAAGGAACCGGCAATCTGCGTACCATTGAGGTAATCACCCAAGGCGGTAGAGTAGGCGATGTTGAGCAAGTGTTGTCTGCCAACCTAAGCCTCACCGTTGGCGACATGGGTGTTCTTACATGTATTCCCAGTCCTTATCAGGAAGCGGGCGTGTCAGGTTATGCGGCTTACGGAAGTATGCAGGGATTTATTAAATATGATGAAAGCGCCAAAGCCCACGACCCATTCAATACCTATAGAAATATAGATACAGAAGTGTATCAGGCAATCAAGGATATTACCAGGCGTCCCGTTCAGGAACTGGCCCCAAATACAACGCTCGAGACTTTAAGGAGGAGCCTAAACGCAAACGCGAATAGGGTTTCTAACCCAAACAGCGTACAAGCAACGCCGACGATTACCAATTTTACGCCCACGTCCATAACCTCGGGAACAAGTTCTAACCTTACCATAAACGGAACCAATTTCGGGGCAACACAAGGAACAGGTTTTGTAGAATTTAAAAACGCCAATGACGGCGGAACCACATGGGTCAAGCCACTTACAACCGATTACGTTTCCTGGAGTAACACACAGATTGTGGTAAAAGTACCCAGCGTGAGTCAAACCGGCCCTGGAGCAGGAACCGGGCAAGTACGCGTAACCAACTCTGATGCTTCGTCCAATCAAGTGACCAGCGCAGCAACACTGACCATCACATATGCTTACTCTAACTCCACCAATGCCAACGTGGCGCGAATGCCCACCCATATTACAGACAACGGATTTGGAGGCTACACTTTCTCCATGAACTCCAGTTTTGCAAGCAACACTAGCGCAGCCAATAAGTTCAGGGCAATTTTAAACACCTGGACCTGCGCTTCTGGCATGAACTGGTTGTTGGGTGCTACTACCGCAGCTTCATCTGTGGCTTCAGACGGCATTAACGTCGTGACCTTTGTTCCCTCATTGTCGGCCGGTGTGTTGGCCTCTTGCTCGAGTTGGTATTACAGCTGTGGATCAGGTGCTGCAAGTAGCGTCTACGTGGGTGAAATCGACGTGGTCATCAGCAGTGCTTTTACCTGGTATTACGGAACGGGCACGCCTCCCGCAGGGCAGTACGATTTTGAAAGCGTGATGCTGCATGAAATGGGGCACGGACACCAACTCAACCATAGTATCGATGCCACTGCAGTAATGCATTACAGCATTTCGTCGGGAACATTTAAACGAACGCTCAACGCTAATGAGATTGCAGGAGCCATATTTATTAAAAACAGAGATATAGGTATTGGAACAGTGTGCGGCTCGGCGCTTCCGATGACCGTGCTGGCTTGTAACTCAGGAACTGCGGCGCCATTGGTGACTTTTACCGCCAATAGAACCAATGTCGTTGCGGGTTGTTCGTTGGTTACCTTTACGCCCGAAGCGATTCCTGAAGTTACCTCATGGAGCTGGAATTTTGGTGGAGGTGCCACCAATTCCACGTTGCAAAATCCAACGGTAACCTTTAGTACGCCCGGAACCTATAGTGTCACCCTAACAGCCACCAACGCTTATGGTTCTACACCATTTACCAGAACAAACTATATCACAGTAACTGCGCCAATCTGCAGCGCCACCAACACCAACTTTACCGGTACGCCTACAGATTATAACGTCACAGGCGGGAAACTGGCAGGACACAACGGTGCTGGCGACTTGGCATTTGCCGACAAGTTTCTGTATTGCGGCGTCGCAACCAAATTAACCCAACTGAAGTATTATTTTAATCTCAGGACAGGAACCGGTAACATTACCGCCAAGGTTTGGAGTGCCGACGGTGCCAATGGAGCACCAGGGACAGAACTTTTTAGCCAGTCTGTCGCAATTTCTGCCTTGCTGGCTTATCCTAACGCGACTACAGTTACCTTACCCTCACCATTGTCAATTACCGGAGACTACTACATTGGTTACCAGATTGCCTATGCTGGTTCCGACGCAGTCAGTTTGATTACCAATGCGCAAGGCGAAAGCGCGGTGAGCACAGGTTGGCGCAAATCGAGCACAAACGTTTGGGCTTCGTACCTTACCCTGTACGGACTTTCCCTTACCCTAAAAGTTGAAGGCGTTTTCAACAATACACCAACAGCAACCATAACGCCGGCTTCGGCTACTACTTTTTGTACTGGCGGCAGCGTGGTATTAAACGCGAACACGGCTCCGGGCTATACTTATTTGTGGTATAAAGGCGGCGTTACAACAGGAATCACAACCGCTTCTTATACGGCTACGACCACAGGCAATTACACCGTACAAGTGAGCTACGGTACATGCTCGGTAACTTCGGCTGCGACCGCCGTTACGGCAAACAACTGTGCGAATGCCGATTTGGCCAATCTTACGATAAGTACGGGAACACTCGCGCCTGCTTTTGCGGCTGCTACGATCGCTTATACGGTTTCGGTCCCAAATGCAACGTCATCTATGACGGTTACACCTACCTTATCCGATGTTTTGGCTTCGGTTAAAGTGAATGGAGTGACTGTGCCTAGTGGAAGTCCGTCCTCGGCAATCGCTTTGTCTGTGGGAAGCAACGTGATTACAACAATAGTTACCGCACAAAACGGGACCACAACTAAAACCTATACCATCACCGTGACAAGGGCGGCTTCGAACAATGCCAACCTTTCGAACCTGGTACCCAACAGTGGTACATTGACGCCTGCATTTGCCCAGGCAACTATTTCGTACACCATTTCGGTGCCTAACACAACGACTTCAATGACCGTAACGCCAACGGTGGCAGATGCTACGGCAACGGTTAAAGTCAATGCGGTGACGGTGGCCAGCGGCAGTCCATCGTCTCCCATTGCACTTGCTGTTGGATCTAACGTGATTACCACGGTTGTTACCGCGCAAGACGGAACAACTACCAAAACCTATACAGTTACCGTAACCCGCGCGGCATCCAATGTAACGACTTTATCAAACCTTGTGGCAAGTGCAGGAGCGCTGTCGCCATCATTTACATCACTGACGACTTCTTACACGGTTTCGGTTCCCAATACAACTACATCGACTACTGTGACGCCAACTTTAACAGACAGCAATGCTGTGGTAAGGGTAAATGGTGTAATTGTGTCGAGTGGAACTGCTTCGTCTGCAATTGCACTTAATGTTGGAGCCAACGTGATTACCACTTTGGTAACGGCGCAGGATGGCGTTTCAACTAGAACCTATACGATAACCATTACGCGAGCTGCTTCTAGCAATGCCAACCTGGCTAGTCTGGTACCAAACAGTGGTGCCTTGACGCCAGTATTTGCCCAGGCAACGATTGCGTACACCATTTCGGTTCCCAATGGCACGACTTCAATTACCTTGACGCCAACGGTAGCGGATGCTACGGCAACGGTTAAAGTCAATACGGTGACCGTAGCCAGCGGCAGTCCATCGTCTCCCATTGCACTTGCTGTTGGATCTAACGTGATTACCACGGTTGTTACCGCGCAAGACGGAACAACTACCAAAACCTATACAGTTACCGTTACCCGTGCAGGGTCTAATGTAACGACTTTGTCAAACCTTGTGGTAAGTGCAGGAGCGCTGTCGCCATCATTTACATCACTGACGACTTCTTACACGGTTTCGGTTCCCAATGCAACTACATCGACTACCGTGACGCCAACGCTAACAGATAGTAATGCCGTTGTTAGGGTGAATGGTGTGATTGTGTCGAGTGGCACACCATCGGCTGCAATCGCACTCAGCGTTGGATCCAACGTGATTACCACTTTGGTAACGGCACAAGACGGAGTAAGTACCAGGACTTATACCATTACCGTGACGCGTGCGCCATCGAACAACGCAGACTTGTCTAACCTCGTGCCTAGTACAGGAGGATTAACACCTGCTTTCGCATCGGCCACGACCAATTATACGATTTCGGTTCCCAATACCACAACATCAATTACTGTCACCCCAACCTTGGCGAGCGCTTTTGCGACGGTGAAAGTTAACACCGTTACAGTTGCCAGCGGAAGCCCGTCTTCGGCCATCGCGCTTAGTGTTGGAGCCAATGTAATTACAACAGTGGTGACCGCACAGGATGGAACGACGACCAAAACCTACACGATTACCGTCACGCGTGCACCGGCGGCGAGCGCTTCGATAGTGAACCTCAAACTGTTTTTGGAAGGATATTATGCGGGCGGCGGAATGATGGCACCTGTTAAATTCAACCAGGACGGCGTCTCGAGCAGCCTTTTAGTTGAAAACCTAACGGTGGAATTGCACCACGCTACAACGTATGCTTTGGTGGCAAGCACTACTGCGATGCTCAACACCAATGGGACGATGACTTGTACTTTCACGACAGCACCAGTCGGATCATTCTATATAGCGGTAAAGGGTAGAAACATGATTCAAACCTGGAGTGCTTCGCCGCAAACGGTGGGTGCAACTCCTTTGACATTCGATTTTACCACTTCGTCGAATACGGCCTATGGCGACAATGTGAAGCAAATGGCACCGGGTGTATTCGCTTTTTATACGGGAGATATTAATGGAGACGACAATATCGACAATATCGACTTTTCTGTGTGGGAGAACGATGCGTCAGAATTCGCTTTTGGCGAATATGCAACAGATATGAACGGTGACGGCAACGTAGATAATATCGACTTTTCGATATGGGAAAACAATGCCTCTAACTTTGTCTTTGCTACTTATCCGTTTTAAATAATTTGAATTAAAAAAAGCGCAATCCTGTTTTGGGTTGCGCTTTTTTTTATAATTTTTTGGACTATTGGTCGTCTGAGAGGTAAGTCTTATTTCCGTTGGAATTGATGTAATACCTTCCGCCACGTGGCCCGGTGTAGACTTTTTTGCCATTGTAAGTTCCGGTGACCTTATCTGGTTTTGCAGGCGCTTTTTCGTTAGACTCACGGATTTTTGTTGCAGATTTTTTGGCTTTGGTGGCCACTTTGTCTGCAACTTTTGCCGTTCCGTCGGCTACCTTTGCCGCGGTTTTTTTGGTTCCGGCTTTGACATCGGCAGCTACTTCTTTGGATTCTTTTTTGACTTCTTTAGCCGCTTTCTTGGTTTTTTCGGCTACTTTTTCTGCAGCCTTTTCTGTCTTTTCTGCGGCTTTCTTAGTCGCTTTCTTGGTTTTTTCTGCGGCGGTTTCGGCTGCTTTGCCTACCTCTTTCGCTGCTTTTTTAGTTTTGACGGCAGCTTTATCGGCAGCCTTGCCTACTTTGGTTTCTTGGGCATAGAATGTCGTTGAAAATGCCAACAGCAAACACATTAAAAGTAATTTCTTCATGATAAGATGTTTTAAGATTATCGATTAAAATTACAAATTAATTCAGAACAAAGCGGCTAAAATGAGCCTTAAAAATAAGCCCGCAACTGTACGCTTCCTGTATGGATGGTTTGGCTGGTTTCGCTTTTGCGTCCCTGATAACTCAGGTTAACATCCAAATATTGGGTGAGGTTTTTTTGCACAAGTAATCTCCAGGTCAAATTTTGTCCCGGCTGTAAACCTTCAAGCATCTGGAAAGCAACCGGCGATAAGGAGTTGCCGGTAAATTTGTTTTCATATAGAGAGAATTCTCCATTCATGGTAAGTTTCTTCTCGCTTGCATATGTGAATGAAGTGCCTACCCGGGTTTGTTTAAGCCGTTCCCGATCGCCGATAGAATTTTCCTTGTCGTAGTATTCGTAAAATAAATCCCAACTGGCATTGGTCGAAAAAAGATAGGAGACTTTCGGGGCGAGCTGCCAAGCAAAAATCGTATAGTCGCGCGAGGTAAAATTCTCAATAACAGCTTTAGATCGCACGGTTTTGCCAGACATCGTTAGCAACCAGTTTTTGCGGTACAAATGCGCATATTGCAACTGGTGCGAGCTGTTGTAATTTTCCTGCGAACCTACCGAAAGTAAATTTTTAGCCCGGCTTTCCAAGTAAGTATGGGTCACCGAATGGTCTTGTTTGCCACGATTGTAGTACAAACTGTTGCGAATGGCCGTATTGAGTCCCAGCAAGTCAAGCTCGGATGAGCCAAATGGGTTCAGGTCAAAATTGTCGCCGTCGCGCTTGATTTTTCGGTCTACCGAGTACGAAGCCTGGTTGTAGAAGTACGACAAAATCTTGAGCAATCCGGTTTCGTTCTGCCATTGCGCCGGATTGAGCGTGAGCGCATTCGAGAATTTATTCTGGTGCGTCTTCACAAAAATCTGGTTGGGTAAAAACACACGCACGTATTTAGCAAGGTCGGGAAAAGGCGCAACTTCAAACTCCTGCAATTCCTGGATGCCGTTTTTATTGTAGTCATTCCACATGTAGACGCCTTGGCCGGGATCTACTTCGAGGTAAGTGAATTCTTGCTGGGCAATGGTTCCAGAGGTAGTTTCATAGGCCGCGGTAACTTGTATGAGTTGGTCAAAAAAGCGATCGTTGTACAAAATCCTGGAGTTGAGTGACGGTTCGTTGGTACGTGAAGGGTCGGTGAATTCGAGATTGCGGTAATTGGCATAAACAGACAAGTCGCTTTTTTCGGTTTGGATTAGTTTAGATTTGAGGTAGTACGATTGCGAAGTGTTCACGCGATTTAAAAACCCGTTCTGCAAACTGTCATTGACGCGGTGCAGGTAACCCAGCTCTACAAATACTTTGGTACTGTCACCACGCCCCGTAAAAGCTCCATATTCAAGAAAACGCTGGCTTAGGGTAGAAAGCAGGTTGGTCGATTTTATTTTTTCCTGATTGTCCTCGAGCCGCACCGATCCACCTACCCAGTTCTTGCCAAAATGGTATTTGACTTGCGATTGGTTGCGCAAGAACTTGGAATCCGCGAGCGTGCCATCGCTTTTCATCAAACTGCTTTGTTGCGATACCGCCCATCGGTCTAACCTGAAAAGCCCATTTACGATGTGGCGGTTGCCCGAAAAACTACTGCCGAAGCTCAGGTTTTCATACTGGTAAGTCGCCAGTCCTTTTTTTGGAAGGTTGAAATTGAGTCCCGAAACCAAATAGCTTTGATTGCCCAAAACACTGCTCAGGTTCCAATCGCGGTCAAATTCAATGTTGAACAATCGCTCGATGGTTTTGAATTCTTTTTGCACGAATTGAAAATTGGCAAAAGCGTCCACTTCCCATTTTCCGGTAAAAAGTCGCTGCTTGCCATTGAGTTTTCCCGCCAAACCCTGGTTGTCGCCGTCGTTGATTGGCGAAAAAAGGTTGAGGTCGTTGTTGCTGATGCCCAGCTCAAAATCTACATTGGTTTTCTGTGATGGATTAAACTTTCCAAGCAAGGTCGCGATTTGGATTTTCGTTGGCGGGATAAGCCGGATTATTGGTTCGTAATTGCCCTGTTTAACACCGGCAATCGGTGGTACATATTGGTAAATTTTGCCCACCGCGGCACTGTTGGAGAGGATGTAATTGCCTTGCAGGTCACCCACGAGACTGAACTTTACGTTGTACAATACATCGATGGGATTGTTGGAATATTCAAAATATTCTACGCCGTCAACAATCGTTTTCTTATATAAGATCTTATTTTCTGAATAGCTGTCTACATACGCCGATTGCGCCGTCATGAGCGTAGGGTCGTCACCGGCATTTTTGAGGGTTTCGGCTTGCGCTGCCGAGAGGTTTTGCTGTAAAGGTTGGTTCTTTACATCGTTTTCAGAATAGATATAGGTCCCGAGGCTCCAGGTTTTGCGTTCGTGCGTGGCGCCGAAATAGGTGACAAAACGGGTGTAATTGCGGTCGGAGAATTGGTATTCGATGTTGATTCGCATTTCTGAAGTTATCGGAAACAATGAGGTAAAGATGATTTCGCCCGCGTTGTAGTCAATCGTGTAATCGGCATTTTCGCCTCTTTTCAAAAGGATTCCGTTCACGTACACGCGCTCCGAGCCCGAAATCACAAGAATGAACAACTCGCCATTAGCGCCGCGCAGTTTGTACGGTCCTTGGTTGCCTTCCTGCCCAATGAAACTGCTTTTGGCATATTGCCCGCGAACGAGCGCCGCCGAAGCGAACACGTTTGTTTTATTGCCGTCTTGCCCAAAATTGAACGAGGCCGACAAGCCCTGGACTTTTTTGTTGAAGTTGAGAAAGCGCGATTTTCTATTCTCGAGGAAGAGATCGCCTGCGCGTATGCTCCACTTGTCGGTAAACAATTCAATAAAGATTTGGTCAAACTCGTCGAGTTTTTGCGAGTATCCGCTGTCCTGCAATGGGATATTGCTGTCCTGGATGGAGGCGCGCAAACTTACCTTGTCTGAGATTTTTCCGGTAATCTGCAAATCGAGATTGGAATTCACCACCGCGTTCTGGTTGTTGCCCACCGTCACCCCGCGCGTTATGCTACCCGAGGTGTTCAACCCTTCAAAAGGCGTAAACTTTTTGATGGGATCTTGCGATACACGATACATGGTGCCATTTTCTACCACGCGAGCATCATCATAAATACTGTATTTTTTGGTTAGGTGCTTGGGGAATTTGAGAAACCTTACGGTTAAGGTGTCGGGTGTCAGGGTGTAGTTTTCTTTAAAGACAAGATAGCCTTTTTTGAAATCCATTCGGTAGAACGAGGTGTCGATGGGTTCGGCATTTGCGTTGAGCAACTTGAAAAATTCGGGATTGACGCTTACCGAATCGATACGGATCGTATCGCGCGAAGCCACTATTTTTCTGGACTTGTATGGCGTTTCTATTTCCTGGGCATGAAGCCCTAAGCTGTAGAAGAGAACTGTCCAGAGAAATAGTTTTTTCAACATAACAGATATAACGAACCGAAACCAAAAGTAGTGTATTCCCAGAAATCTTCTGAGATTTACAAAATGAAAAACCGCCTGTTTCCAGACGGTTTTCTAATCTATTTCAATAAGGCTAAATGTAAGCCGAATTAATTTTTGATGATTTTCGCGGTGGCTTGTTGGCCAGCCTTGTTTTTGAAATTAACAATGTAAATGCCCGAGTTAAGGCTTGCCGTTTCAATGGTCTGAACTCCCGATGTCAACTCTTCCCGCCGTACCAATTTACCATTGGTGTCGAATAGGGTTACCGACACTTCATTTTGAGTGAAGATGTCGAGCTGGCTGTTAACCATCGTCGATTTGATTGTAACTCCCACGCCTGCCAAAGCATCAAAGCCAGTCGTGGCAAGTGCGCCAGAATAGCGGTAGGTAAAGGTTACCGAGTTGCCCACTTCAACGTTTCCGTTCAATTGGTAAATCTTGATTACATATTCTACCGGAAGCGCCGGGTTGATGCCGGGATTGGCATTGAGCAAATGGTCAAAGTTGCTGTTGGTTCCGCCTGCGGCAATAGTAACGGCCGAACTTGGGTAAGAATTCCCAGCCGTGAGTGCGCTCAAACAAACATCCCCGATACACAGCTGCAGGTTGTCTCCGGTTGCATTGGAGATGCTCACACACTTCGCTTTAATTTGCATATTTTGCGTACCCGTGTTGTAGATTTTAAGCCCCAAATAATTGTTTGGATTTTCAATATCATCGGGGTCTGAAAGCGCATTAAATACAAACACATCGCCATCGTTGATGACCGTGCCATCTAGTTTTTTGACAGACAGTTGCGCCGAAGCGAAAAGTGCATTGAGAAAAAGTGCGGCAATAAATAGCTTTTTCATGATTGTTTTAATTTAGGATGATTTTTTCGGTTGATGAGATTTTCTCACCGGTGATTTGCGCAAGGTACACGCCTTTTTGCAATCCGCCAAGGTTAATGGCCGTCTCACGGGTTACATTTTGTGCCTGGAACACCACTTTACCCATCACATCTACTACCGAAACATTCACTGGATTTTCTGTGTTGATGTTAAAGATGCCAGTTGTTGGGTTTGGATAAACTCCGTAGTGCTTAGCATTGAAAGCCATACTTGATAAAGTCGTATCAAGCTCCACTTCGGTGGCATTTACGATTTGTCCGGTGGCTTTGTCGAGCAACATTACTACAATGCTGATGTCGTCGGCTTTTTGCGCTGCCGGAAGGGTGTGAGTAAAAGTATAGCTGTTAGGTGTATTGTAAGTCACCGAAGTAGGAACAGAGCCGTTTACACCCTGGAAACCTCCAAGTAAGGCGCGCCCTACGTGGTTGTAAACCATTGTTGCAGCCGGGATGTAAGCAGGGTAAGTTCCCCAGTTGAAACCCGTCCAGTCTGTAATGGTATTACCAGAGTAGTAATTTCTTTGTCTCCAGCTCGCTGTCGTTCCGGTTACGTTATTTTCCACAATCACCGCAGAAAGGTTGTAATTGGCATTGGCCATATCAAGGGCGAAGATGGCTTGCGCGTCAAAAGTAATCACGCGGGTATTAGGATCCCAGGTTTGGTTTGCAACCGCAACTTTTCCTAGTGGGGTTTTGGTCAATTCGTCCTGGTAGGCTGGCTCAATCGAGCTTAGCCCCGGATCAACTTCTGCAGGGTTACGATTAATCGCGCCACTCGGATATCCTGAAATAAAACTTGCCAAGGCAGTGTCGTAAGCCGCCAATACCATTGGGTCTGCGTTGTGAACGGCAATTCCAATCCAGCTTCCGTCTGGATGATAATGCTCCATATCCTTTAAGCCGATATGTCCGCGTACGCACCATCCGCACCAAGTTCCGGTAGCTTCTTCATAAACCACAGTTTTAGGGAAAATTTCATTGACTACATAACCCGAAAGGTCAATGGTGTCATTTGAAGGATTCGAATCGTTTCCGTTGGTGTTTGAAACCCAAACCGAGATACCGTAAGCACCGGTTTCAGGAGTCCATTGGTCGGTGTGTGAGAAATTGTAAGTTTGGCCTGGGTTGATGTTTAATCCGGTAAGTGATTGGGTGTGGATAGCACCTCCGTTAGCCTGCCAGTTCAAATCAATCGAAGTAATTGGGTTGGCGCCGATATTCTTGAAACTTCCTGCAATAGGATAAGTTCCCAAGCTCAAAACAGTGTTAAGGGTAACCGCGTTCAACGCTGCGTCGTTTACGGTATTGATTTGCTCTACAGAAACACTGTCCATAAAAATGTTGTTCCCATATCCGGACGTAGCTGAAATGATGATGTATCCTGTTCCGGTGGCGCCATAAGGAAGATATGCATCATAACTATACCATCCTGCCGCAGCCTCAACAGGCGCTAGCGTCAATGATCGGTTAACAGTGGTCAATAAAGTAGCACCTCCTAAAGCCCCGGTGGCACTGTAAAATACCCTTACCCTGTCGGCAGAGGTGGCGTAACCACCGTCGCGGTAAAGTTTAAAAGAAGCTTTGTAAAAAAGTCCGCCAAAGGTAATTGCAGGCGAAGTTAATGTGTAGGAATTGTTTTCTTCAATATCATAAGAATTGAATTGGGCCATACCAGCGCCGGCAAATGGGGAACAGGTAGGATTCGCTCCGCCTGTAACTCTTGTCCATCCGGCAAGAGTAGAAGGTCCAGAGGTGTGTGCGACAGTCCAGTTGAGCGCAGTGTCAAAATTTTCACTAAGCAGAACCTGGGCATCGGCCATGATTCCGGTAAGCAAAACAGCAAGCATTAGAGTAATTTTCTTCATAGTTAATGGTGGGTTGTGGTTTTTAGTTATTTGTTGTAAAAAAATAAATGCAATAATAATCAAAAAGTTTTTCAAATCAGAAAGTTAAGGGACATATTCTCCGCTAAAAATGAAAAATAGTCACCTTGCAAGCGGTGAGTATCACCCACCTACAGAGAATGCGCGAAAAATGGCTGCTTATGCGACGTTCGGTTCTTTAGTAATCACCTGCATCGTCTCGCGGCTTATTTGTTTGAGCAGGATGGTTTTGCCTTCCTCCACAATCTTAGCGGCTGTTTCATTGAAATGCCTGATGGTGTACAACGATACATTCTCATTGTAGGTCACCTTGAACTTTTTTGAGAGCACCGTCTTAAGCTCGTTGAAATTCCCAAATTTATCCTCTATGCAGACAGAAAAGCTTATTGCCGAATTTTGTATCAAACTCACTTTCATTTTGTATTGGTGCAGCAGTGCAAAAATCTCGCTGATGTTCTCCTCCATAATAAATGAAAAGTCAATAGACGAAAGCGAGAGGAGCAATTGGTTTTTCTTGACGATGAAACACGGCAAGCTCGGCTCCAAATCCATGCCTTTAGAAACACTGGTTCCTGGCAAAGTTGGATTCAAAAACGATTTCACGTACAACGGAATTTCCTTTTTCTGTAAAGGCTGCAAGGTTTTCGGGTGGATGACACTCGCGCCGTAAAACGCCAGTTCAATGGCTTCCCGATACGAAATCTGGTTCAAAAGGCTTGCGTTTTTAAAATAGCGCGGATCGGCATTCATCACGCCGGGCACGTCTTTCCATATGGTGACACTTTCGGCGCCCAGGCAGTATGCAAAAATTGCAGCGGTGTAATCCGAGCCTTCGCGGCCCAAGGTTGTCGTGAAATTGTTTTCGTCCGAGCCAATAAATCCTTGCGTTATATTGAGTACCTTTCTCTTGATATTTTTGGAAATATTTTTCTGCGTCAAATCCCAATCTACATTGGCATCGCGGTACGTCGCATCGGTTTTAATAAAATTCCGAACATCGAGCCAATGGGTCTTGATGCTTTGGTGGTTCATGAAATGCGCGAGGATTGTCGTAGAAATCAGCTCGCCATAACTCACAATCTGATCGTAGACAAAATTGTAGTTGGGCGATTTGTTGTTGGCCAGAAAATATTCCATTTCAGAAAAGAGGGCTTTCACTGCCACGAAAACCTCGTGTTTGTCGTCGTCAAACAAATCAAGCAAAATCTGGTTGTGGTATTTCTTGACTTCCTGTACAGATGATTGCAAGGCCGCCGATTGCTCAAAATAATCCTTAATCACGACCTCTAGCGCATTGGTGGTTTTTCCCATAGCCGAGACCACGAGCAAAACATCCTCGTAACCCACGGTTTGCAATACTTCGTATACGTTTCTGATTCCTGCGGCGTCTTTTACCGAGGCGCCGCCAAACTTAAAAATTCTCATAATTTTAAAAAATTACAAATCTCAAATTCCAAATTCCAACCTATGCCGGAAGCTTTGGAGTTTGGAATTTATGGATTGGAATTTATGAAATCCTCGATTTCATTTTCATTCATGTTGACCACGCGCCAATCGGTAAGCATCCGCGCACCCGATTTTACGTAAAAATCAATCGCGGGCGTGTTCCAATCCAGCACATTCCATTCTATGCGGCGTACGCCATCGCGTTTGCCCTGGGCGATAATTTCCCTGTACAACGCCAGACCCAAACCCGTGCCGCGCATTTTTTCATTGACAATCAAATCCTCGAGGTGTATCGTGCGGCCTTTCCAGGTCGAGTAACGGTAGTAATACAATGCCATGCCTACAATCCTGGCGTCAACTTCGGCCACAAAAGTGTAGAACAATGGGTTGGCACCAAAGCCGTCGCGCTCCAAATCAGTCACAGTGACTACCACGGCATCGGGTTCTTTTTCAAAGATGGCCAGCTCGCGGATGAGTTCTAAAACCGCGGGCATGTCCTGTTTTTGTCCTTTTCTGATGTTCATTTTCGGGGAGCTTATCCGGCTTTCCGCTGCAATCTTTTTTTCGCTAAAGAAGCGAGAAAAAGGATTTTCGCTACAATCCGGGCTAGGGCATTTGTGGTTAATCGAACAAATATACAAATCCAATAAACTATCCTGTAAATTAACTTTCAATTTCATAAAAAAACCGATATTTGCAGCCTAACTACAACGATTTCGTCATGGAAGAACGCAACAGGACCTTAGGGGAATTCATCATTGAAAAACAAAAAGACCACCAATATTCCTCGGGTGAATTATCCAAAATCATCAACTCCATCAGGCTCGCGGCCAAAGTGGTGAATTACAAGGTAAACAAAGCCGGTTTGGTAGACATCGTGGGTGCCGCCGGAGAACAAAACATCCAGGGTGAAGACCAGCAAAAACTCGATGTGTACGCCAATGAAGTGTTTATCCAAACGTTGATCAACCGAGAGATCGTGTGTGGTATCGCTTCCGAGGAGAACGACCATTTCATTACCGTACAAGGCCTTGACAAGGGGCACAACAACAAATATGTGGTACTCATGGATCCGCTTGACGGCTCATCTAACATAGACGTGAACGTATCGGTCGGGACGATTTTTTCTGTATTCCGCCGCATCACACCAATCGGAACGCCCGTTACGATGGAGGATTTCCTGCAACCCGGTACCGCGCAAGTCGCCGCAGGTTACGTCATTTACGGAACATCGACCATGCTGGTTTACACCACCGGACATGGCGTCAATGGTTTTACGCTGAACCCCGCAATCGGGACGTTTTACCTTTCGCATCCCAATATGCAGTTCCCCAAAGACGGTAGCATCTACTCGATCAATGAAGGGAATTACGTGCATTTTCCGCAAGGTGTTAAAAATTACATCAAATACTGCCAGCTTGAGGAAGGCGATCGTCCTTACACGTCGCGTTATATTGGGAGTTTGGTATCAGACATCCACCGCAATATCATTAAAGGCGGGATTTATATTTATCCTACAAGTTCTAAAGCGCCCAAAGGGAAGTTGCGTTTGCTTTATGAGTGCAACCCTATGGCGTTCATCGCAGAACAAGCCGGAGGAAAGGCCTCGGACGGTTTTGGTCGCATCATGGAAATCACGCCTACCGAATTGCACCAACGCGTCCCGTTTTTCTGCGGTAGCTACAATATGGTAGAGAAAGCGGAGGAATTCATGAAGCAATCCCAGTAAATATTTATAGCGATAGCGGCGTAGAAAAAGCGGGTTTAACAAAAGATGCAGAATATGTGCATTTCGGTGTCCGTAAAAATTTGTATTTTACCTTCAGGGAAGGGGAAAATGCGTCCCTAAAAAATAATGGTGAGACGCAAATGCATATATTCTGCATCTTTTGTTAAATGAAACTTTTACGTTTGAGACTGTGAACTGACCCGATACAATAAAAAAAGCTCCCGATATTTTCGGGAGCTTTTTACTTCGTAACCAAGCAACTTAACGCGTTGATATTATTTATTCATGTGTTCCATTTCATAAAGAAATGTGTCCGAATCTACTTTTTGGTCAATCAAAGACAACGCCTTGTCTACAATATAATTGGAGTTGGCCGGTGTGAATCCGAGCGCGATGGCAAATTTGCGCAACAACACATCTTGTTTGTCTCCCAATTGGTGGTCGGTGTGTACCATTCTGCCCAAGTCATACAAACGCTCCAGTCTTTGCGCCCTAAGGCTCGGTGGGTTGATGGGATATTTGAGTGGATTTTCAAGAATTTCCTCGTATTCAGAAGGCGTAATCTCTAGTTTGGTAGCGAGTTTGTCGAGGAACGATTTCTCCTCGCCTGATACTTTTCCGTCGGCAAGGGCCACACGTACAATAGCCGAAAAATGGCCTTTATTCCTGGTTTTGAATTCGCTGTCGAATAGATCTGAAAATGACATATTGTTATTTTTTAGATTGCAAATATAGTTTTAATATTAAATGTAAGAAAAACAAATAGACAAGATTTTGACGAATATTTTGGCAAATGTTTTATGATTTGCACCAGGAAAATTTTTCAAAATATATCGTAAGTTTACAACCTTTATTCTCGATAATTCCACCCAAAATATGGAACAGATTAAACTGCTCAAATACGACAAAGCCTATCTCAGGATCGCCAAAGAATGGAGCTTGTTGTCTTATTGTAAACGCAAACAAGTTGGAGCCATAATTGTGCGGGATAGGATGATAATCTCCGACGGATACAACGGCACGCCATCGGGTTTTGAGAATTGCTGCGAAGATGAAAACGGGCTCACCAACTGGTACGTCTTGCATGCCGAGGCCAACGCCATCCTCAAAGTGGCGCGCTCAGCGCAGTCTTGCGAAGGTGCCACCTTGTACATCACACTTTCCCCTTGTAAGGAATGCAGCAAACTCATCCACCAATCGGGCATCAAGCGCGTGGTTTACCAATTGGGTTACCGCGATACAGAAGGCATCGATTTTCTGGCTAAGGCCGGCGTTACCGTAGAGCAGATTGAAGACTTGAGTTGATTATGAAACGCAGCGCAATATACATTCCCATATTATTTTTCTTTACGCTCGCACTGGGCGTAATCCTTGGCGGCTACCTTAATTTTCCGATTGAAAAGCCGTTGTTGTCTAAGAACAATCCAAAAGGGAAACTCAACAAACTCATAGACTTCATCGACAATGAATATGTAGATAATGTCAACACCGATTCTATCGTTGACTTGACCGTGAACAGCATTTTAGAGAAACTCGACCCACATTCGGTTTACATTCCGCCGAGCGAGCAGACCAGCGTTGCCGAAAGCATGAAAGGTGATTTCGTGGGAATTGGGGTAAACTTCTATATGTATAAGGACACCGTTGCGGTGATCATGCCACTCGCGGGTGGCCCATCAGCCAAGGCCGGAATTTTGCCCGGAGACCGCATCTTGTCTGTGAACAATTACAAATTATTCGGACGGAAACTACCCACCGACAGCCTATTTTCTAAACTCAAAGGCCAGGAAGGTTCAGCGGTAGAATTGACGATCTTCAGGAAAACAGAAAACCGCAAATTCAAAATCAAGCTTAATCGCGGTGTGGTGCCTATCAAAAGCGTTGATGTTGCTGTTATGGTGAGCCCAAATACCGGTTACATTAAAATCAATCGCTTTGCCGAAACCACTTACCGCGAGTTCATGGCCGGTTTGCAAAAATTGCAAGAACTTGGGGCCAACAGTATCATCATCGATGTGCGCGAAAACGGCGGAGGTTACATGGAAATGGCAGCCAAAATTGCCGACGAGTTCCTGGGCGATGGACAAATGATTGTATTCCTCAAAAACAAAAAAGGCCGTGTCGACAACACCTATGCAACGAGCGAAGGCTCATTCGAGAATGGCAAAGTAGCGGTTTTGATCGACGAGAATTCTGCCTCGGCCAGTGAGATTTTGGCTGGTGCAATCCAGGACAATGACCGTGGGCTAATCGTTGGGCGTCGGTCTTTTGGCAAAGGATTGGTGCAGCGCGAGATGAATTTCGACGATGGGTCGGCCGTACGCTTGACCATTGCAAGGTATTATACGCCAACGGGTCGTTCCATCCAGAAATCCTACAAGAAAGGAGATGAAGCGGCTTATTTCAACGAATTCGGCAAACGCTTCGAGAATGGGGAGTTGTATGAAAAAGACAGCATTAAAATGGCCGACACCTTAAAATTCCGAACGCCAAAAGGCAAAATTGTTTACGGCGGCGGCGGGATTGTCCCCGATGTTTTTGTCCCGCTCGAAGGCAAACACGGTGAAGAAGGCGTGGTGTACATCATGCAACAATCGGGCATAGTGGGGCATTTTGCGTTTGAGCAGATAGACAAAAACCGCAAGCTTTTCAAAGGGCTTTCTTTCGCGCAGTTTTTAAAGCAAATGAACCAAACCGACCTGTATTTCAACAATTTCCACAAATACCTTTTAGACAACGGCGTGAATCTGAATATGGCCAACAACAAGGCTTTGGTGAAACGCTACATCGCCGCCGAATTTGCGCGGCAATTGTTCGATGAACAGAAATACTATGAGATTGTGCTCAAGGAAGACCCTATGGTCAAAGCCGTGCTGAGCGCGAAGTAATCTAAATTTTAAAATCCCACTACTTTTTGATACTGTCGTGGCTTTGCGAATCGATGCCGCCATTCCATAAAGTGAGGATGTCGGTAGCAACAGCAGCGCCACTTCCGGCAGCTATGGCGAGTTGGCTTCGGTGCCCGGCGAGTGTTCCGGCCACGTAAATGCCGTCGGCGACTTTATGGTCGTGGTTTTTGAGTTGGATGCGTTGTTTAGAAGCAATCGCTTTGCCGTGGTTTTCCACATAATCCATCAATCCTTCGATAGCAAAGGTGTTCGAGTAACCAATAGCGACGACGACGACTTGGGCATGGTAGGTGTTTTTATTGGAGATGACCGTAAAGTCGGGCGATTGGCCTTCTATTTTCATCACCTTTTCCTCTGCGATTTGGATGACGTGCGGATAAAGACTCGCCAGTTGCGCTGTACTTTCAATGAGTAAGTCCGAACCCAATTTGCCTGCCGCAATTCCGTAAGCATTATTAAATAAAGCTTCCTGGAGGTTGGATGTTTTTTGGTGGGTGATGATCCCGATTTTCTTATCGGCTGCAAAAGCCTTATTGCTGGCAGAACCCAAAACCAGTGCCGACGAAACGCCAGAGACGCCGCCGCCGATAATTAAAACATCAAACATTGTTAATGGTTTTTTGATTTCTCCTCTATCATTTTAGACATCCTGAATATCAGTAGGATGAACACTGCGCAAAGCGATGCTGCAATGCCAATAAGGGCTACGACGCTGTTGCCTTCTAAAAGGTGGTCAAAATCAAGAAGGGTAATATTGAAGATGATCAGGGCCAGCGCGATCACAACCAAGACAGAAGTAAAAATTTTCATATGCGCAATTTAAGGTGAGGTGAAAGTAATAAAAACAGGTTAAACGAACAAACCTTTAACATTCGCCGCAAACAATTTAACAGCGATGGCCAGCAGCACCACGCCAAAGGTTTTTCGGACCACGCCAAGCCCTGTCTTTCCGAGTGCTTTTTCAATCTTGGCCGACGATTTCAACACCACATAAACCATTATGATATTGCCTACAATGGCCACGACGATATTCTCGGGATGGTATTGCGAACGCAGGGAAAGTAGTGTGGTCATTGTTCCTGCGCCTGCAATCAACGGAAACGCCAGCGGAACAATCGAAGCCGATTTTGCATCCTCGTCGCGATAAAGTTTGATTCCCAAAATCATTTCGAGTGCCAAAAAAAACAGCACGAATGAGCCGGCAACGGCAAACGAATGTACGTCTATACCGATGAGTTTGAGAAATTCCTCACCGATGAAAAGAAAAACCAGCATGATAATTCCGGCCACAATAGATGCCTTGCCAGACTCAATGTGCCCGTGTTTGGTGCGTAAATCCACAACCACCGGAATGGTTCCGACAATATCAATCACGGCAAAAAGCACCATGCCTACTGTAAATATTTCCCTGAAATCCAGATTCATTTGCATTGTATTTTGAGGCTGCAAAAATAGGCAATCTATTGTGGGGAAACGCTAAAATGGCGTTAATTTAAAATTTACCAGTTCGAGTGTGTAAGTAAATATTGTTTACATTTATGGGGTTATTAAACAACACTGCCTTATGAAGAAAAAAATAGCCATTCCTTTTTTGCTTTTTTCAGTCTTGTGCTTTGGCCAGTTGGAGCACACCTATGACAACAGCAACGTCTCTAGGATCGTCCTTGAGAACTCCGGGGAAAAGTACTATATATTTAATCGTGCCGCATCCAGGATTGAATTTTACAATGCTGACCATACGCCATGGAAGTACGTCCCGCTGACATTGCCCGCGCAAAACTTTTCATTACAGGTAGGGGAGGTTTCAGAAACTAAAATCAATCCCGACAACAACATTGAGATTTCTTACAGTATTTATAGTTCGGGTGCTTACCAAAGTAAAATCGTCAATGAGACAGGCGCGGTGCTGTTAGCCGTAGACAATTGCAAGGCTTTATTGTGCAACGAAATTGTTGGCCTTCCGAATAAAATTCTCGGGGCTAACGGCAGTGTTTACACTGTTCCCGGACTCGTCCTGGAGCACCAATATGTAAATGGCGAGGTGATGCGCGTCGCGCTTGAAAATGCTGGGGAGAAATATTGTGTTTTTGATCGGGCCATTGGCGAGGTCAGATTTTACCATGCCGATCATTCTTTCTGGAAAACCATTGCCCTTGACCTGCCCGGGAGTTCCTACTTCACCTTTATGGAGGTGTTCTCTGAGCACCAAGTCAATACAGACGACCTAATCGAAATTGGCTATGGTTACAGCGGTGGAGCTTTACCAGCCTCTAGAATAATCAATGAGAATGGTGAAGCGCTTTTGACTGCGGACAATGCCACGCGCCTCAGGTTAAATCATATCTCCGGCGCACAAAATGTCATATTTGCCGACCGGACTCCGGATATCAACTCACCCATGACTGTAGTAACTGATGTTTATTCATGCCCGGAACTGACGCTGGAACAAACCTATCAAGGCTACGCTCAACGCACAAACCTCGAAAATTCGGGAGCCAAATATTACATAGAAAGAAGCAATCCAGAAACGACCCAAATTACGGTCTACAACATTGATCATACCTTATGGAAAACGCTTGCAGTTCCAATAGAAACGCCTTGGCAATCTGTAGAAGGTGTTTCATTGTCTGAAAACAAGATCGATGCCGACAACGATCTGGATTTTGTTTATACAATATCCTCCAACACCTTAGACGGTGGACATTATACGAGCAATGTGGTACATGAAGATGGCACAATGTTGCTTTCCATCAATCATGCTTATGCAGCGGCACTTAGCGAATTTCCCGGTCTTCCCATCAAACTGCTTGCCCAAATACAGGACGGGCCAACTTTTGACAACCTGCATTACGAGTCGCGGGTTTACAATCTTAATGGACCGTTTGCCGTGGCCGATTTCACGAAGCACTCTGTTCGTTTGGCACCGGTTCCTGCACATGACTTTGTCCATGTTGTTTCTACCGCTACAATTGTCATGTGGCGGGTTCTTGATCTGCATGGCCGCACGGTAACAAACGCCTTTGGTAGCGCAGTTAGCACAATTGATGTCAGGTCGCTGGAGCCAGGAATCTATATCCTCGTGCTCACCGACGATCACGGCCTCAGTTACACTCAAAAAATTACGATAACCCGATAATGTCTTACCTAACACTATATTGAATGAAAACCCAAACACTTTTCTGTTTTTTGATTGCTTTACTTGCTGGCGTGAGCCTCCATGCCCAAATGCCCAACATCGCCTCACTCATGGCCAACAAGGTCGATCCATCGGTGGTTCCCGAGTCGTATGTGTTCTCCTGGAAATATGTGATGGAAATCCAATCCGACGGCAAAACCATGAACGCCGAATACCTCATTGAAAAAGACGCACCTTACATAGGCATGCGCATGAACCAGGCGGGCAACCAGATGATGATGGTCATGGATACCAAAAACAAACTCAATATCGGAACCATCGGCCAAGGCGCACAAAAAATGGCCATGGCGGCCAAATCTCCAGAAATGATTGTAGATGCAGAAAAGCCAACCGCCGACAAAAAATACACCTTTAAATCGCTGCCGGAGAAAACCTTCCTAGGATACAAATGCAAGGGCGTTGAAGCTTCGGATGCGAATACCACAATCGTATTTTACTACACCAACGACGCGCCAGTGAGTTTTGCCGAGCTGTTCAAGTCTTCGTTGGCCACGGCAAAAGTGCCCGATGCTTTTAGCAGCTATTTCAAACCCGGCGAAAAGCCGTTGATGCTTAGCATGGAAATGACCGACAAGAGCAACGGCAAAAAGACAAGCCTCAAAGGGCTTTCGCTCGAGAAAGAGGTTTTTACCTTTACCAAGTCGGAGTACCGCTTCATGTAATCGCAAAATTTAACGCGACCGTAGCCATTGGGCTGCATTGTTGTATTATCTTTGCGACATGTTTCAACTGGGCAAAACCATCGTTTCTGAAGATATTCTTGAAAAGGAATTCGTGTGCAACCTCTCGGCCTGCAAAGGCGCGTGTTGTGTAGATGGTGATGCCGGGGCGCCTTTATCAGAAGAGGAAACCAAAATCCTCGAGACGATTTACCCCGCTGTAAAACCGTTTTTACGCAAGGAAGGCATAGCAGCAATAGAAGCGCAAGGCACTTGGCGAATTGGTACCGATGGCGATAGGGAAACCCCACTCATAGAAGAAAAAGACTGCGCTTACGTCATTTACGACGGAAAAACAGCGCTGTGCGGTATTGAACAAGCCTACAACCAAGGTGTCGTAGATTGGAAAAAGCCGGTTTCCTGTCATTTGTATCCCATTCGTGTCAAGGATTTTACCGAGTTTGCGGCGGTTAATTACGACCAATGGGACATTTGCGACGATGCTTGTACGCTGGGTAAGGAATTAGAGGTTCCTGTGTACAAATTTGTAAAGGAAGCGCTCATCAGGCGATTTGGTGAAGACTGGTATGCAGAACTTGAGAAAGTCGCCGCCGAACACCAAGGCAATCCGCCAAGAAAAAGATAACAAAACAACCGGGTCAGTCGCCCGGTTTTTTTACAGAATTTCAGAATCGGCAAAACCTTTGCTGGCGGCGGCTCCGTAATTTCTTCAAATTCCAAAACATTAAAAATCAAATAATTACGTTTCAAACGAATTGAATTTTCAAAAGACTCGGTTGTTAAAAACTATAACCGATTGTGAATAAGTTAGACTTGTTTTGGCTTTCAATTCCCGCGTAAATCGACCATCTTTGTACTCAGAATAAAAACAAAAATATTTGTTAAAATTCCCCAAAAAAACCAGTAAGAAATGTCAGCAATAGAACCTATTCTAAAAGAGAACAAAAACCGATTTGTGATTTTCCCAATCAAACACCACGATATCTGGGAATGGTACAAAAAAATGGAAGCCAGCTTCTGGACTGCCGAAGAAATAGACCTTTCGCAGGACCTTAATGACTGGAACAACAAACTCACGGGCGACGAGAAATATTTCATCAAGCACATTTTGGCTTTTTTTGCAGCATCAGACGGTATTGTCAATGAAAACCTCGCAGAGAATTTTGTCAATGAAGTGCAGTATCCCGAGGCCAAGTTTTTTTATGGTTTCCAGATCATGATGGAGAACATCCACAGCGAAACCTATTCGTTGCTTATCGATACCTATGTAAAAGATGAGGTCGAGAAAGACCAACTTTTCAATGCGCTCGAAGTATTTCCTGCGATTCGCAAGAAGGCCGACTGGGCCATCAAATGGATTGGGTCTGATTCTTTCGCCGAAAGATTGATTGCTTTTGCTGCCGTAGAAGGGATTTTCTTCTCGGGCGCGTTCTGCTCGATTTACTGGCTCAAAAAACGCGGCCTCATGCCGGGCCTCACGTTCTCTAACGAACTCATTTCACGCGACGAAGGTGTACACTGCGACTTTGCCGTGCATTTGCACAACCACCATTTGAAGCATAAGGTTTCTAAGGCGCGCATCCGCGAAATCATCGTCGAGGCTTTGGATATTGAGCGCGAATTCATCACCGAATCGCTTCCGGTAAGCTTGATTGGGATGAACGCGACGCTGATGACGCAATACCTGGAATTTGTTGCCGACCGTTTGCTTGTTGAACTCGGTTGCAAAAAGGAATACAATACGTCGAACCCATTTGATTTCATGGACATGATCAACCTGCAGGGCAAAACCAATTTCTTTGAGAAGAAAGTGGCCGAATACCAGAAAGCAGGCGTGATGAACAGCAGCCAAGGAAACGAGGATTCGCAGAAAATATCTTTCGACGCGGATTTTTAGAAAGGTGCAGGGTACAAAGTGCAGGGTACAAGGTTCAGGGTACAAGGTGCAGGGTACAAAGTGCAGGGTACAAGGTTCAGGGTACAAGGTTCAGGGTACAAGGTGCAGGGTACAAAGTGCAGGGTACAAGGTTCAGGGTACAAGGTACAAGGTCTTTGCAGACGTTTAAGTGTATGCGCCAAAAAAACGGAATGCCCTAGCCCCGATTGCAGCGGTATCCTTTTGCTTTTTTCTTTAAAAAGCGAAAGATATAGCGAAAAGCGGGATTAGCTTCACATAAAACCAAATTATTTACAAATAACCGAAGCAGCAAAGGGATTTGCTGGTTCATAAACACTTCAACTTATGTATGTAGTAAAAAGGGACGGCCATAAAGAGCCGGTGATGTTCGACAAGATCACAGACAGGATTAAAAAATTATGTTACGGGCTCAATGACCTGGTAGATGCCGTGAAAGTGGCCATGCGCGTGATTGAAGGTTTGTACGACGGCGTAACGACATCAGAACTCGACAATCTCGCGGCCGAAACCGCAGCCTCGATGACGGTAACGCATCCTGATTATGCCCAATTGGCGGCACGTATCGCGATTTCTAACTTGCATAAGAATACCAAAAAATCATTCTCGGAAACCATGGACGATATGTTCCATTATGTCAACCCGAGAACAGGCAAGCAATCGCCATTGCTTTCAGAAGAAGTACATAAAGTAATCCAGGACAACGCATCGTTCCTGGATTCACACGTGATATACAACCGCGATTTCAATTATGATTATTTCGGTTTCAAGACTTTAGAGCGTTCTTATTTGCTCAAAATCAACGGAAAAATCGTTGAGCGTCCGCAGCACATGCTCATGCGTGTGGCCGTCGGGATTCACTTGGGTGATTTGGATGCCGTGATAGAAACTTACGATTTGATGTCGAAGAAGTTCTTCACGCATGCCACGCCAACGCTTTTCAACGCCGGAACACCCAAACCACAAATGTCTTCTTGCTTCCTTTTAGCCATGCAGGACGACTCGATCGACGGGATTTACGACACGCTTAAAAACACGGCGAAAATCTCGCAATCGGCAGGCGGTATCGGTTTGTCTATCCACAACGTAAGGGCGACGGGTTCTTACATCCGCGGCACGAACGGAACCTCGAACGGAATCGTACCAATGTTGCGTGTATTCAACGACACGGCGCGTTACGTTGACCAAGGTGGTGGTAAAAGAAAAGGAAGTTTTGCGATTTACCTCGAAACCTGGCATGCCGATATCTTTGAATTTTTGGATTTGAAAAAGAACACCGGAAAAGAAGAAATGCGCGCGCGTGATTTGTTCTTTGCCATGTGGACGTCGGATTTATTCATGAAACGCGTACAGGAAGATTCAACATGGACACTCATGTGCCCTAACGAATGTCCTGGATTGTACGATGTGTACGGGGAAGAATTCGAAGCTTTGTACACGTCTTACGAAGAAAAAGGAAAAGGACGCAAAACCATCAAGGCGCGTGAATTGTGGGAGAAGATCCTAGAATCGCAAATCGAGACCGGAACGCCGTATATGTTGTATAAGGACGCGGCCAACCGCAAATCGAACCAGAAAAACCTCGGAACGATTCGTTCTTCTAACTTGTGTACCGAAATTATGGAGTACACCTCGCACGATGAAATCGCGGTGTGTAACCTCGCCTCGATCTCGCTTCCGATGTTCATTGAAAACGGCGCGTTCAACCACGAGTTATTGTTCAACGTGACCAAGCGCGTGACCAGAAACCTCAATAAAGTGATTGACCGCAATTACTATCCGGTCATTGAAGCCGAAAACTCGAACATGCGCCACCGTCCGGTAGGATTGGGTGTACAAGGTCTTGCCGATGCATTCATCTTGTTGCGCATGCCCTTTACAAGCGACGAAGCCAAGAAACTCAATCAGGAAATCTTCGAGACGCTTTATTTTGCAGCCGTTACCGCTTCTATGGAAATGGCGATCGAAGAAGGACCATACTCTACGTTTGAAGGTTCGCCAATTTCACAAGGCGAATTCCAGCACAACCTTTGGGGACTCAAAGACGAGGAGTTGTCAGGACGTTGGGATTGGGCGTCGCTTAGAAAAGAAGTGATGAAAAACGGCGTTCGCAACTCGCTTTTGGTAGCGCCGATGCCAACCGCTTCTACTTCTCAAATCTTAGGAAACAACGAAGCTTTCGAGCCATACACTTCTAACATATACACCAGAAGGGTTTTGTCGGGCGAATTCATCGTCGTAAACAAACACCTTTTAGAAGACCTGGTCAAAGCCGGACTTTGGAATGAAGACCTCAAACAGGAAATCATGCGCCACAACGGATCGGTACAGCACATCGATGCGATTCCGGCCGATTTGAAAGAACTTTACAAAACCGTTTGGGAAATGTCTATGAAAGACATCATCGATATGTCGCGCCACAGAGGCTATTTCATTGACCAATCGCAGTCGTTGAACCTGTTTATGCAGGATGCCAATTACGCAAAACTCACCTCGATGCACTTCTACGCTTGGCAGTCTGGTCTTAAAACCGGGATGTATTACCTCAGGACCAAGTCGGCGGTGGATGCCATCAAATTCACACTCAACAACGAGAAAAAAGCAGAACCAGTGGCAGCAGAAACTCAGGAAGTGGCCGAAGAAGCCATGTCTGTAGACGATTTCAAAGCCATGATAGAGCGTTCGCGCAATGCCGAACCAGACGATTGCGAAATGTGCGGTTCTTAATTGATTTTTAATCTTATATTTGAAACAGCTATCTTTTAGGTAGCTGTTTTGTTTTAGGAGCCAATCCGGCTGTACGCTGTATCTTTTGCTTTTTAAAGAAAAAAGCAAAAGGATGCCGCTGCCATCCGGGCTAAAGGCACCAATGTTACCATTCAAATCCCGTTTACAAATGAATTTGCGGAGAACTACTTCCAACAACCCCGATTTCAAAAATCTAGTGGTCGCGTTAGACCAAGTACTTGCTTTTCTCGACGGCGATGACCACGCTTTTTATGCACAGTTCAACAAATCCGATCACCTGAACCACGTGGTGGTTTACTATGACGGCAACGAAGCTTTGGGTTGCGGCGCATTCCGGCCGTACGAGCAAGAGACGGTAGAAATCAAACGCATGTACACCAAACCCGAAAGCCGTGGGAAAGGCGTAGCGCAAGCTGTTCTGTATGAACTCGAAAGCTGGGCGAAAGAACTCGGCTTT